>VOFF01000495.1_pt1 | contig 48000 bp, 72 predicted proteins | sample 5384061 | NCBI WGS metagenome assembly VOFF01 (sample SAMN12384725, study PRJNA508395) | human gut metagenome | isolation source: healthy gut E | host: Homo sapiens | reverse complement strand
AGATTGGGATACAGGAAGAATGCGGTTTTGCCAATACCGCTGGCGCCGATCATCAGGCAGTGGATATCGTCGGTATCCACCAGTGCGGTGAGTTCCTGCGGGTTGCCCCTTGCAACCGAGAATCAATCCCTGCTCCGTGGGGGGAGGATTCTGTCCTCTGCGCCACTCTCTGACTTTGAAGGGCACATGGGCATAGGTCTGCTTGATTTCCTTGTCGGTGGCCCATCGGGCTGTACCATGCTGCCCATCGCCCACAGTGCGGGATTTGATATTGCCAAGGGTATAGTGATGGGACATCATGGACAGCCCGCCGATGACAAGGAACATCGCCGCTCCTGCCGCGATCAGGATCCAGATACTTGCGTTCAACATTTCACCTCATTTCATTCATAGAAAAGCCCTGAGCGTTTTCGGCGCTCAGGGTCAGGTCGTCATTCCAGTCTTTGTCCTCCGGGATCAGGCGCTCCACAGAATAGTGCGTTTCCAGTTGCTCCCGCATCCGGCGGCTGGCCTGATGACCAGCTTCATCGTTAATTATCGAGACAGAGCAGAACGGTATCGAGCCGCGGCGCTTGCTCCAATATCTGAACTACTAGGCTCCTCCTGTTACATGGTCTGCTGATAGGATACCTGCTCCTCATGATCATCCGCCTTGTGGCCCATGGCCATCCGCTTTTCCGTCAGCCGCTTGCGCCGTTTGGAATCAATGCGAATCCCTGCCGGATTGCGAGGCGGCATGGAATTGTCCCGGAAGATCCGGCTCATGTGATGGAGCAGCTTGGTTGCCGCCAGCATGACGGACGGATCTCGGAACTGGTCAAAGCGGTCAAGGAAGAATTGAGCATACGCATTGCCCTGGGCAGCGGGCGGGTGAACCAATCCCTGGCCTGCTCCCGATCCTGTTCCACATCCCGGCCCAGGAGATACAGCTTGCCCAGTGTGTACTGAGCAAACGGGTTTCCTTTGTCTGGCGGCGGCAGTCAGGTACTCCAGAGCTTTTCTCACATCCTTCTTTACAAACTCGCCGGTGAGAAAGAGCTTCCCAAGGCGGTATTGGGCAAACGGATTCCCATGCCCGGCGGCCTTGTCCAGCCAGCGCACCGCCTCATCGGTGCGCTTTGAGAGAGCAGGAGCTTCCCGAGTGCGTATGCCGAAAAGTCATTTCCGGCCTCTGCGGATAAGCGAAACCAACGCTCCGCTTTTTCATGATCCCGCATGGTGGAGAGGTCATCCCGGTAGAACTTTCCCAGCTGATGCGCCGCCACCGTGTATCCTTCCGCCCAGAGCTGTTTCAGCGCCCGGACGGCTTCGGCGTGTTCTTCGTCCAGCGCATAGACATCCTGCAGGACCGTTTTGGCGGCACGATAGCGTCGAGCCTGTTCATATACGCTGTTGGATTGCTGCTCCTCATGTGCCGCTTCCGGCTCCGGCTCATCTTGCATCCTTCTCATCTTCAAAAGTCGGGAGGCCGAGGCGGATGTTCTCGGCCTCCCGCATGATATCGTTTTTGATCCGGCGGAACTCTTTCTGCTGAGATAGCGGGAGATGCTCCCGCAGTGTGCGGCTGACCATAGCACTCGTTCAGCTCATCCCGGATCTGATTCCAGGTTTCATAGCACTTTGCTACTTCCGGCTGCCGGGCCAGCTCGTCCACGATGGTGTCCACCAATGCTTTGAGCGGTTTCTTCAGATAGCCATACTGCTTTTTCCGGTGGTGGTTTCCAGCGCCTGCACCAAGCTGACGCATGTTATCCTCAATGATCGGGCTGTCGCAGAGCTGGTGCTGCATCCGGCTGAATCATTTCCCGCATGGTATCCTGCGCCGCTTCGATCAGGTCTCTTTATAGGCAACATCCTTCCGCTCGTAGATCTGGATCATCTCATCACGGAAGATGGTGTTGGTCAGCTTGGAGCGCGTGGCCGCAATGCCTTCCCTGGTCAGGAAAGCCTCCTTCGGATCATCTGACCAGACCATCATGTGGATGTGGGGGTGATGCCCCTTCATTGTGGAAGGCCGCATACCAGCGAAAGTGATCAGCCGGTATCTTCATGGCCTTGGCCAGATCCTGTGCGTGCATCATGAGCAGGCGCGCCATGCGTCCGCATTGTCGTACCCCAGCCGGGCAGCATCCTCACGGCGCAGGGAGTAGATGATGGTCCACACATTTCCGTCATGGGCTTCCAGCTCGGACATGGCTGCGGCAAGATCTACGGCAGCGGCAGAACTGAACAAACCGTGAGCCCCTCGGCTTCTCCACGCGGGGGGCGGGTGGCAATGTACTGGACAGGTATCCGCTCTCAGAATTTATTTCGTGGAGGTTTGCATCCAGCGCCATGGTGATGAAGGCTGATGCGGTACCAAGGGTAGGCGTCTTGCGGTAATCCTCATACTCGAACAGCTCCACGGCATCAGGGAAATCATGCAGGAGCTTCCCGCTGTCCTTTGGTGACGGGACCGTTGCCGGTCAGCTTCTCCACCCCTTCGCGGGTGGCAATGTACTCATGTACCCGCCGGCCTTTTCGGATTTGATGTAGCCGCTTTTCTGTACGAGCTTCGCCATGGGTTACACCGACTTCTGGAAGTCCAGCGCATCCTTGAATGAGATGCGTCCGTTTGGTGCGTTTCATATCCCGGATGGCCTTGCCGCGCAGGCGCTCATATGCTCCTTCGTCGATGTCGGTGTCGTAGGCGATGATCTGCGCCATCAGGTTGATGTCCACGCCCTGCTTGAAAAGCAGAGAACCCATGCGGCCTGCGAAACCATCAGGGTTCCGGTCAGCATTGTAGAGAGTGCTTCAGGCAGAAATGCACCAGAGTTTTCGTGTTCAAGAAAACCAACATAAAAACTTGAGCGCATTCATCACGAACTCGCTTCGGCTGCCTGCAGTTATCCAGCTTCAGGTGTGCATCGATCTCTCTCTGTCCATATCCTCGGTGATCCAGAAAGCCTTTTTTGATCTTATTGTTGTAACTTCCATTGACAAACCCTCCTTTTTCGTGTTGTCCCCGCTGGGAAACCCTTGTCCCACGGGATTTTCCTTCGGTTCATAGGGTCCAGGCAGCTCTTTCAAGGTGCCGGATTGTCCCCAGCCTAAAAGCCGAAAACTGCCCGCACTGCGGGCAGTGGTCCGGAGCCGGGGTGCTTTGTCCCCGGCTCTTTCTCCTGCTTTTCTTTCGTCGGATGCCGATATCCCCACAAAGCGGTTCAAAGCCCACCCAAATCCCCACGGTGGGGTACTCGCTCGGGCTACCTGTAAAAGCGCACACAGCGGCCCACAGGGGCGGACACGGCGGTTACATCTGCATCTCAGGAGCCTGCGTTTCACTGTCCCGAAGCTGTCGGGCGTACTCGTGCAGGCTCATGCCGGTCTGCTGCTGGCAGAACGCCTCCATCTTGCAGAGCAGGACTTCCTGTTCGGCGGCGTTGAGGGGTAATAGCGTAGATGTTGAGCCAGTCGTCATTCTGATCGGTGCAGACGAATGTCCCGAAGGCAGCATCCACATCGAAGTCCGCCTGCAGATAAAAGTTGAGCTTTCCGTCCGATCCGATAATCTCCTCACCGAAGGAAAAGTTTTGTGCGGAGAGATGACCGGCCGAGGTGATCTCTTTGCCATTCAGATGATTCAGCAGTTTGCGCCACTGATCATCTGCCGAAGCAAAAACACGACCTCGTTGCATGGTATGCCGCCACGGACACATCCCGCATCGCCCAAGTCTGCCAACCATCCATAATGTGAACAGCGGAGAACTCACGCTTGTCGAAGTTCACATCGAACACACCGCGTACCTTTCCGGTGTTCTCCATGCGTACAGCGGTCAGCGCATTGTATTCCTCCGCAGTGATGGGATGACCGCCTGCAAACATTTTGACAAACAAATCTGGCACAGCAACTTTCTCGCTGGTGATGTAACTGCGCAGCTTTTTCCCCGACCGTCAACAGCAGCTCCTCACCGGGCGAGGTTTTGAAGTACCATTCTTGACCACGCTCCGTCACATGGTAGGCCGCATAAGTGCGGGCTGCTTCCTCCTCTGCGCTGTGCGGCAGCTTCCGATTGGATTGCACGGCTGATGCGCTCATACTCCCGTTCCGGAAGCCGATTGCAAAGCTCATCCAGCACATTCTCCAGATGCTCCTGCAAAGTTTCATCATTGAGATGTTTCTCAATGGCCCTTTTCCATCGCTGGTCGATCCACAGAACGATTTCTTCTTGCTGTGACATATCAGTTGCCCTCCTTCACTTCCGGCACTGTCTGCTCATAGAGCTGCTTGAGTGCATCGTCCATGCGGGCCTGCACAGAGGGGAGTGTTGTTCTTGCGAGCGAGAACCCAGCGTCCAGCGTCATCGTCAAAGGTGAGAGTGATATTTTTACTTTTTTCATGTTGTACCTCCTCAGTCATAATTGATGTACGGAATCTTCAGCCAGTGCGTCCATCCTCGGCCGGCCAATTCTGTTTTTACAACACCGTACTTGGTACCCATAGCTTCAACAACCTGACCGCCGCCAATGTAAACGCCGATGTGCCCGTCATGCCAAACGGCAAGACCGGGAATATCCGGCATGGTATCGATGGTTCCGGACTCCGTAGCACTGTAGTACATCTGGTTGGCACCAATATCCGGCATTCCGTGAGTTCCATAGTCGATGGTCATCGTTTCCGGGGACAACCATCCGTATCCCTTGATGAGTCCCACGCAGTCGGTAGTCCTGCCGCCCAGCCAGTTGGCACGGATAAAATCTTCGTAGCTGCCGACACCGTCAGGATACTGTTCCAGCTTGTAGGCAAAGAGCGATTCGGTCAGCACATCGCCATAGGTCCCCCAGACATAGCCCCAGCCAGATTCCCATGCGTGGATGGCGTAGGTCACAAGGTCAGCAGCATTTTTGCTGTTGGGGTCGGTGAAAGCTGAGATGTCCAAGTCGATACTGCTTCCATCTCCGCGAAGGAACTCACCGCTGTAATTCCGCCGCCCGCCGCACCGGCGATCATGGTATAGATGTGGTTGATATTACTCTTGTCGTCCTCTGTGATCGTCCTGCCAAGCTCTGCTTCCAAATTGGCATACGCTTGATATAGCGAGACTGGAACTGCAACGGTGTATTCTTCTTCCGTGCTGGTGACCGTGCCATCGTCGTTCTCGATGTCTACCGTGCGGGTACGGGTTTCCCAAGTGTAGAAGCATTCTACGAAGCGGTTCGCCGCCCGTGCGGATGGTGCATCTTCGCCAAAGCAGAGGAATAAAAACGGCCTTGATCCGAATCGGGTCAAGGCCGTTTCGCTTTCCGTTTGCCCATTGACGGAAGCCACTGCCGAATCCAGAAGAGAAAAAGCGGTACGCATCTCCTCAATATGATGCCGGAATTCTGCGGGTACTTCTGTCGAGTAGCTCACACCATAGAAGGACGCAGCTACCGCCTGGTTGTTGTGATCCGCACCTCCGGAGCCAATGGAGCACAGGAGTGCGATGAGTACAATGATTGGCGAGAGAATTGCGACCAGCGTCCATCCCACGCCTTTGCGCAGCTTTTTCGTTAGAGAGCACTGTCGCCGCGCTTTTGTGATCATGCCTGAAGATACTGCCATCAGCGACCACCCGCCGTGCCAAACAGCTTTTCCCTTGTATGAAGGGCGTGAACCTCCAACAGGTAGCGCTCGTTGCCGCACTTGTACAGACAGACACCGCGCTGGGGAAACTTGATGAGGTTATACTCCGCCTCATCCAACTGGAGCATTTCCATGTAGCTGCGTTTATCAATGGAGCCCGCGTTTGAACAGGAACTGGTGGGGCGGGATGGAAAATTGCGGGTTTGGTCATCTCACGGACGCCCTCCCGGTCAAAGTCCTCCAGATTCTGCGAAGCCAGCAGCATGGCGGATTCCTTTTTTCGTACACGCTTCAGGCAGTTGCGGATGTACTCGATGGCAGTGGGGTTGACAGCCAAATATACAGCTCGTCCAGAGCCGCCACGGTATTGCCCACGGTCAGGAAGCTTGTCGGACATGAAGGACAGCACATTGAAGAGCATGGCGTTGCCGGACATTCTTGGCGGCGCTGAGCATCCCCTTTTGACGCCGAACACCAAAAGCGGCTGGAGGTGATGTTGGTATGCCCGTTGAAGAACTGGGCGTCGGCGCCCTTACACATGGAGGCCCAGCAGCACCTCCTGCAGGAGCTTTTCCGTATAGAGTAGATGAGCGTTAGGATCGTAGCGCTTGAATTCCTTTCAATCAGGTTTCCCCATTTCGCATAGAGCTTGGACAGCATGATCTCGATGGTGTCGATGTGGCGTCGCTGAAATCCTTGTAGGCCCGGAAAAAGTCTTTGAGAAAGGAAACATGCTGCGCCAGCAAAGTGCTTTTTGCGGAAGGCTTCCGGCGCTGCCGTATCGTCCGGGTCTCCACCGTCATCCCAGCACTTGGGTTCCAGCACATTGATGATGTACTGCCCGGCCATCAGGTCTGCGAAACAGCCGCCCACCGCCTCGCACATTTCCTGCTGTTCATGTTCGGCGTCCAGGCTGATGACGGATTTGCCGGACTCCAGCAGATTCAGGATCAGCAGCTTCATCAGGTAGGACTTTGCCCTGGCCGGAGTTGCCCAGGATCAGGATGTTGGCGGAGGTCTTGTCCTCATCGCGCTGGTCGAAGTCCACGAGGATGTTGCTGCCGTACTTGTCCCGCCGACATAGAAGCCCTTTGCGTCCGTTTTTGCCGGAATAGTTGAAGGGATACAAATTCGCCACACTGGATGCCGGGAGAACACGCTCGAACTGCTGGCCGAAGGCGTTGTATCCCCACGGGGGCTGGCACAGCAGAAGCCCTGCTGCTGACGGAGCAGGAGCTTATCTACATTCAGCTTGCTCCGCACCAGCTCCGTCAGCACATCGGTCTGGAGCAGCTTTTGAGGCTGTTGTAGTCGGATGCGGTCAGCTCGATGTACACGGCGCAGTGGAGCAGAGGCTCACGGTTGCGGTGCATGGTGGCCACCAGGGTCGCCACATCCTGCAGGTTGCTCTCGGCGGTGACCGTCTGTTGCAGGTCGTTGGTGTTGGAGCTGTTCCCATGCGGTTCTTGTTGGCCGCATTTTGAATGATGCGCTTTCCTCAGCCGGGGTGACCTGCCGGGTGTAAATGCGGAGGGTGACGCCATCCTTTTCTCCCAGATGACGGAGGATGGCCTGTTCATCCGTCTGCGTCGGGTATTCCCGGAGTGCCCATACGCAGCGGTAGGTGTTGCCGCAGATGAAATGATCGGGTTCGAACTTGACCACGGAAGGTGCGATCATATCCAGGAAGGGATTTGATGCTTGCAGTCTCCCGGCTCTGCGGCGCTGCTTTTTTCGTTTTCTTTGCCAAATGAGCCCCTCCTTTACTCACCGACAATGACCCAGCGGTCACCGTCGAAGTCCTCAAACTTTTCCGTCGTCACGTTCTGCTCAAAGTAAACACCCAGCATCTTTTTAAGATCCTGCTCGGTGGCTCGACGGGTCGTGAAGCCGTTGTCGTTGATATTCTGCTCGATGCGGGGAAAGGTAGGAGAACACATCGGACTCCTGTTCACCACGCAGCCGGATGATAATATAGAACTCACGGCTGGATGCCATGAGCACCTGAATACGGTCCAGGTGTTTGCTGTCCTGCTCCAACAGTCTGCGGACTGCTGGCAGTTCCTCCTGACCTCAGACGCTCCCGGTAAAAAGTCCTTATTGCGCTCGAAGGATTCTTTGGAATTGAGCGCCAGCATCTCGATCTCCGCCTGTCCTTTTTACGACATTCAGCAGTGCATAGATGCGGGCGCTGATGCTGGAATCCGGAAGGACAGAGATGTTGGTGGGCTTGATGATGAAGAACACAAGATTGCCCATGCGGGTGGCAATGCAGTAGTCTTTTTGATCTTCTCGATGGCCATGACCTGCCGTGGGAGCGGGCGGCTTTGTCCTTTTTCTGCTTTTTACTCACGACTCCAACCTCCAATCATAGAATTGCTGCTTTGTGATCAGGAATGCGGCGGCATATTTGAGAAAATCCAAGATGCTGGTGCCGTCGAACCGGATGCTGAGGAAGGCATAAACAGCCGTCGCTTTTCCAGCGGCAGGGCGATGCCTGTCTGGGTCAGCGCCAGAACAGAGATAAGAAGTCCCACGCCGATGATGCCGATGTCCCGCAGTTCCCAAAGCCATAGCATGGCTTTTTGCGGTCAAATTATCAGGGTAAATATAAATTGTTCTCACCTCCGGAGAATAGAGATGACCGCAGGTTTCCCTGCGGCCATCCAGTGGGTTGATTATTCTTCTGCGTTGTCCAGCGCCTGCTGGAGCAGTTGCGTGATGAAGTCCTTCTGCTTCAGGTGATTCTTTTTTCAGATACTCTTTCAATCGGTCGAAGAGTTCTGCGGAGATTTTTTCACCGCAAGGGTCCGTTCTGCCTGCATATCGTTTCCTCCTTCAAAGTGTTCCGGAAGATGCGCTCCACATATTCCGCCAGCGTACTCAGCTTCATTTCTTCTTTCTCTGCCATAATCCTTGCATGAAGCTCTGCCGGGATCATGGCGCAGAGGTTCTTTTTTGCCCTCCATCGGTCTGCTCCTTTCCTTGATTTTGCAAGCAAAGCATACCGGAAGAAGTGATGGAAAGCTATTCACCAAACTCAACGAAGAAGCTATGCGAAACGGAAGCAAAACCACCAAGGCAGCTATACCGCCCGAAAGGACTGCGGCGATCCGGCTCATAATGAATTCCACACAGGGTATCGCCACACTGTTGCCCAGCGCTTTATAACGGGCGCTGTCTGATGCACCGGGGATATCTGTCCAGCTATCCGGAAAGCCCTGCAGGCGCTCACACTCCAACGGAGTCAGGCGTCGGATGAGATAGGCATAGGCTTCTGCCTTTTGGCAAACGAGATCGGTGGCGTCCTTATGCTGGCGGGCGCTTTGTGTGCTGACTACGCCGTTCTCACGGAAATCATCCACACGCTGGCGGCTGTAGACTGCATGATGATCAGTGGCCGTCAGCGTATATGCGATGTCCCGCTGATATCCGATCCCGTTGCCGCCGTTCTGCGGCTGCCGGTCGATGGCGTTTCCCGTGATGCAGAAGGTTTCTTCCTGTTCTACGAGCGGCACATTGTTGCCGCCTGTTCCGTATCTTGCGGACATGGTAGGCGCCACCTGATGAGGGCCAGTGTACCGGGCATCAATGCCGTGGTTCTCGTAGACCAGCGGCTGGTGTCCATGCTCCTGCGCCCGCAAAGTACCGGACACATTCTCAGAGCACTCCATCACGCTTCCGCCCTGGTCATTCAGGCACAGGACGGACGGCATACAGTTTCCGCTGGCAGAGCCCTTCAGCCTAGGTGCCAGTTCCTCGCCGTACCCAATACTCCCAGCAGAGGCACCGGCTCCTGCCGAGAATGCGGCCGCCACGAAGGTCTGCTGTTTCATTCCCGGCTGCGCATTCAGAGCGCCCGCAACATCATGTAAGTCACGGACCTCGTCCCTTTGGTTGGCAGCAAAGGCCATGACACCGTTCCTGCCAGTGGACATCCCGCAGTTCGCGCCGAGCGTGGCAGCGACATCGCCGGTCAGGTCACCATTATAGCCGTCAAAACCCTCAACGACTTCATCCGGCTGCGTCACGAAGGTCTGCATCTGCATATTGGTGGTCGCCATCAAAGCGCCGGACACACCGTGCAGGTCGATACCCTCGTCCCGCTGATTGATATGGAAGGCATTCAGATCTGTGGGCTGACCGTCCGGGCGCATCAATCCGGCTTGGATCTTCAAAGCCCGTTCCAGCTTCGGCGGCAGTGCTTTCCCGCGCTCAGAAGCTCGGCGCAGGATCCCCAAACATGCCTTCGGGGATAAATAGTATTTTATCGGCGGTGCGTCCTGCAAAATCTGCGACAAGGAAGATTCTCTTGCGTCGTTGGGCGACACCCCAGTATTGAGCATCCAGGCACCGCCAAGCCAGGGAGAAATCAGTTCCCAGTAGGATTCGCCCAGCAGATTGCCATGGCCAGGGGTAAGGTCCAGGGACATAAACGGAACCGCACTTAACTCGGACGATCTCTTCGAGGACGATGCGGAAGTCCTCGCCTTTGGGCGTTCCACTGGAGAAGGCTCCCGGAACGTTTTCCCACAGCATATACCGAGGTCGGACAGCGTGACCTGCTCGGCCTCTTTGTTCGTCTGCATTTCTCATCTCCTTTACCAGTCGAACCTGCTCCATAAACAAACCGGAGCGGGCGCCGGATAATCCGGCTCTCGCTCCAGCCACGGATAAATCCTGGCACGGGCTGCCGCCGCAGATGATATCTACGGGCGGCAGTTCTGCGCCGTTGAGCTTTGTGATGTCACCCACATGGATCATGCTTGGGAAGCGCTGCTTCGTGACCTCAATGGGAAAGGCTTCAATCTCCGAAGCCCACACCGGCGTAATGCCGCTGCGAATGGCAGCCAGAGGAAAACCACCGATGCCGTCAAACAGGCTTCCCATAGTGAGCCCGCTCATTTTGACACCGCCTGCACGATCGTGCGCGTGGTGTTTACAGCGGCCTGCGCCGTATATACTGCGCTCATAATGTTGGCTCTTGTTGTCGTATCCAGGCCAAACGCTCCGGCAATGCGGGGAATCTCGCCAGCCGAAAGCATCAAACCAAGACCCAACAGTGCGTGGTCCTTAAACACCATGAGCCCAGCGATGAGGATCGTCGCCTGCAAGAACGCCGACAGGCATAGGCCGATAATTTGTTTGCACCACTGGATGAAGCCATCCGTATAGCCACGGGGCACAGAGAACATATACAGACTTCCCACGGCAATCTGGATCAGCAGAATACCTCCGCGCTTGAGATTGGCGAAGAAGACCTTGATGATCGCATACGCCATAAGGATGATGCAGAACAGGATCATGATCCCGCTGGTGATACTGCCAAAGCCGAGAAACGGGCCAGATGTCAAATCGGTCAGCGATTCCACGGCGCTGAACTCCTGCATGATATCACTTGCAACATCTCCGATGGATGCACCGTAGCCAGTGATCCCTGTGGTGAGTTGCCCCTGCAGCGTTACCGAAAGCTCATAGAGCCGGACCGGAACGACAGTGAACAGGCTCACAGCCATAAAGCCCTTGATGGCATTGAGTGCGGTTTCGCGGATGTTGCCCCCCGCCCGCTGGAATACTCGATGCCGCATTCAAAGCAGGCCACGACCAGCCTGGTTCCGTACAACGCCCAAGCGAGATAGGAGAAGAACAGCACGATGCTCTGCACCCAGGACATTTCGAAGAGTTCGACACCCATGTTGCCCATCTCGGCGAAAAAGTTTCCGAGAAAGCCCATGACCTGACCGTAGAACCAATCCACGATCTGGCCGAGGATCTTATCGGCAACAAAATCCCAAATAAACATTGATCGGTTTCACCTCCTCCGGGTGAGGCCGTACCAACTGCTTGGGATATGGCAAAGGCCGTACAGCTGGTACGGCCTTCAAATCATGCTCGGTTTACATTGTCTGCGCCCATTGCTGGTCGGCAGACTGGCTCATGTCCTGGAACACCTCCAGATAGTCCGACACTGCGTTGGAGAGCTTCTCATAGTCCTGCCGAGTGGGGTGATATACATACCAGCTCACCTTTCCATAGTCATCCCAAATGTGGGGCTCCACGCCGTTTCGAAATTGGGATTTGAGGTCATCTTTGTCCCCAGCAGATCCGAGAAGCGCAGGCGCAGGGTATCTACCTGTCCTTCGCTGCGGTTCAGAATCGTCATTTGTAGGGCGTTGTACTGATTGGCGACGATCCCCGTGACGAACTGGATCTTTGCCCGATTCATATCGCTCAGGCGCACATAACAGGCTCTGCCCACATAGGTGGCATCCGGATATTGCTCTCCGATGATCTTCCGGAGCTCCTGTTCGTAGAAAGTCATTGCCTACACCTCAAATCCCGATGATCTGCCAGATGTACAGCGGTGCCGTCAGCGTGAACACGAGGCACGCAAACAGGATGGCGGGAGCCGTCCACTCGAACTGGCCGCTCTTTCGGTAGTCAAAATAAGCTGTACCAAGTTTGGCGAAGAAGAATACCGCAAGGATCAGGTCAATGGCGGGAAACACCACGTTGTTGACGACGGTCTTGATCTGCGTGGATGCCGTGGCCCAGGTGCTTTCCACCGCTCCGGCCACATCACCGGTGCCGGCAGCAAAGGCCGTGATTCCCATCATGCAGACCAACAGCAGGGACAGGGTCAACATCACACAAAGGCGCTTGCATTTCATTTTGCTCATAGATACCTCCAATTATTGTTGTTATTTTGAGGGTGCGATATGCCATTCTTCCCACAGGTCACCGGTGATGCGCACGGAATCCGTCAGGTTCATACTGAGCATTCCCGTGGGTGTCCAGCAGTCCAAAAGCCAGGTATACGGCGTGTAGCTGCCGTCCGGATACCAGATAGGTGTGAAGTGGGTCGGGCGGTCATAGGTGCTGTAGTGGTTATTTTTGAAAGCGAAGGCGGTGCTCTTGCCGCTGATGCTGCGGTTCAGCAGTCTCCAGAAGCCTTCGTACCCGAATTCAGGGAAATAGGTCACAGCATTCTGCGCTGCCGTGACAGCCGCGCTCTGCGTGGTCGTTACTCTGGCCGTTACTTTCTCCTGAATTCCGTACCCGCTTTTCATGGTAACTGCAGTCGCTGTGGGCGAAAGACTATCCGGCGTGATGCGCATGGATGCGCTCAGACTTGCGGAGTAGCCGTTGTAGTCAAACTCCCACCAGCCATGATCTTCCCACCAGCCGTTATCCACCCAGTGATACCACCGGTCACGGTGAACCACATTGTTATCGTCTACCCAGCGATCCGTGTGCCAGCACTTTTCCCAGTTCTCTACCCATTCCCAATTCTCCTGCCACCAGGGTGACCAAATGCCCCAGGATGCCGAGGTCACTTGATCTTTCTCTGGAATGGTGGACTGACGGAAAGCATCATTGCGGTCATCCGTCACCGGGTTGGGCGGATCGTTGCCGTCCAAGTCCACAACGTTGCAGGTGATCGTGCTCTGCGCCGTGCCGCCGCCAGACACGCTGACGGCAATTGTAATGACACAGGGCTCTGACGGCGTGTGCCACTTTACCCATACCAATTGACTGTCACCGTCCGGATAGTAGACATTGCTGACAGTGTAAGTTCTGCCTTGAATCACAAAGCGAACAGTCACAGGATTATCCGGGTCGGACTGCCCGCCGGACACCTCCACCGAGGTGATAACATCGGTGTCCACCCGGTATTCGTAGTCGAAGTCGTTTACATCGGGCGGCTCCAACTCACCGTTGAAGCGGACGACTCCGATGCCGAGGGACGAGATGATCTGATCGTTGCTGACCTTGCTGTTGGTGCTGCCAGACCATGCGGGATAGCCCAGATCTGCTTCTTCAAGGAAGATGGCCAGCGGCAGATTCTTATGGGTGAGCGATCCCATCTTGCTTCGAAGATTTCCGTTTACCTTTTGGTCATAGAGCGCCGCTTCCGTGGCCGTCATGGCATAGTAGGCTCCACCGTAGACGAAGTAGGCGATAGGCTCGACAACGATTTTGTAATCGCCGGCAATAAGCGTATCAAAGTCTATTCCCACATATCCGGCAATCGCCCGAATGACTTGCTCGTCTGTAAAGTAGCTTCGAATCGCCGCAATGCTGGCGGGATAGTCGCCGGTCGAAATGATGCGAGGCAGACTCTGCGCCGGACGGACGCAGACATAGCCGCCCACGACAGGTGACAACGCCCGCCCACTGTTATAAGAGAGCTTGGATACCTTTCCGAAGTGGATCATGTTGGTACTCGGATTCTGATTGCTCCAGTCAATGGTGTTCCCCACGACAGCGTGGCTGTCCACATTCACCACGGAAATGCGGACACCGTCCATACCCGGATTCCAGTAGTTGGTGGATGTGCCGCTGCCCATGCCGCCGCCACCGCCGTCGAAGTTGCCGTCACCGGTGGCATAAGCTGGAACAGCCGCACACAGCATGAGCACAAGGGAAAGAAAAAGTGCGAGAAGACGCTTCATGGATTCCTCCTTTCAAAGCTTCGAAAAAGTAAAGGCGCAGCCATTTCTGACTGCGCCATGCTGATTGGGAGTACTGTTAGTTCCCGCCGCCCATTTCACCGATTTTATTTCCTTTCGTAGATGTCCTGTCCGTCGATGACCGTGTTATCACCGCTGCTGTCTACATAGCCGAAGCCCGGCACATATACCTGACCGGAGGAGTTCGTGCTTCCTGCGGCAGGCTGGGATTCCGCAGGCTTGGAGGTGGGCTGCTCCGGATATGTGGGGTGCGGATCATCCTCTGTCTTGCGTTCCGAGGTCGGCACATCCTCCGCTTTGTGATCATCCGGAAGTGTCGCCGTGCCGCTGGGCGATTCCGGCTTTTCCGGAGCGTCCGGTTTAACAGGGTTCGCCTGAATGGTCTGCTCCGTGCCGTTGGAGTTTGCACCCTGGCCGGGGTCACTCTGCTCCGGCGTCAGCGAGGGACATTCACATCTCCCTGGCTATTGTTGATGTTCACATTGGGATCGTTGCTGTCCGGCTGACTGCCGGATACCGTTCCGGAGGGCGTCACCGTATTTCCACCGAAGCGTCCGGCGATCCCGATGACGGCCACACCGCAGAGCAGGCAGCAGGCGGTGATGAGGATGATCCGTTTCGTCTTGTCGTTCATTGATTTTCCTCCTTTTTCTGATTTATCTCTTGATTGGACAATACCACACCTTTCGGCGTAAGTCTATTGGGAAAGCGAAACTTTTTCAGAATACCGGCACATATTTGGCTTCCGTGTGCAGCATCATTTCAGCTGCGGGCAAAAGGTTCCCAAGGAATCGCACCGGTACCTCCAAGCGGATCTCCACTGCGGCGGTATAGCCTTTGCTTTGGCCGGAACTGAGGGCGTTGTTGCTCAGCTCCACGCTCAGGCCAGAGATGGTATATTCCACGTTTCCGTTTGAGATCTTCTGATATCCGCTGCCGGTGTTCTCCAGTCCAAGCGTTGATGCCAGCTGACCGTACACATCGCCGGTATCCACGCTCTCATCCCATCGGCCTGTGCCGTCCGGATACCAGCCTGCGGCATAGCCCTCCCGCACAGCGTGGTACACATCATCATAGTTGTCGTTGATGGTGGAGATGACCGCCTGTTGGGCAGCCTCCTTGACACCTTGGGCGATGATCCACACCCGGCTGAACTCCGCGACCGTGCAAAAAAGCATCAGCAGGACCAGCACGATGGCGAGGATCATGGGGGTGCCCTCGCCGGGGTGGCGGCGAAGGAAACAGTGCTTGCTCATTTCCAATACACCTCCGACTTTCCGGTGGCCTCCGACCGCAGCGTGATGGGAAATGAGCCGAAGCCGCCGAACAGGCCGATGTCCATGTCCAATGTCAGCGTTACGGTGACTTCCTCATTGAGCTGAATGCGTCCCGTTTTCGACCAGCGGATGTTGGGATCAAGTCCGGTGCTGTCGGTGAGTGCTGCGGCACGGCGGCTGGTTTCAGTTCCGACTCTGCCAGAGATCTCCGCTTCCCGTACCAGCTCCACCGCATAGGTGTCAAGCTGCTGCTTGGCGACGAATACCGGCAGGATTCGCACCGCCAGTGCCAGCACCAGCATGGCACAGACCACCAACACGCACACATCGATATAGCCCTCGCCGGAGTGCCGTTTTCGTAATTTCTTCATAGGCATTCCTCCTTAAAACAGCGAACCCAGCGAGTTGATGATCTGGTAGACGATAATGACGATGTACGTCAGCATGAAGCACATGAGCATGAGGAAGCTGAACACCCGGATCTTTGGCGGGATCTTTCGCCGCCTTGGCTTTCAGGCGCTGCAGCTCCAATGCTTTCAAATCGTGGGAGAGCATTTGGAAGTACATCCGTCCGTCATCGCCCCGCAGGATACCGACGAGACCGCGGACGATATCCGAGATGATGGCCGAGCCCATACGGGCTTCAAAGCGAATCAGTGCCGCCTCATAAGAGGAGGAGCGCATATCCGCCGTCAGCACATCCAGTTCACGGGCAAAGTCGGGACCGGCGTGCTTCTTGTAGTTCTCCAGAATACGCAGGACATCCCGGCTGGCGGCCAGTTCCTGATGGATGGTCGCCACGAAGCGAGGCAGTTCACCCTCCACCAGTTCCATTCTGACCTTGCACAGCTCATCCGCCCGGCGGCTCTCCTTGAAGTAAGTGAGCAGCGCCAGTACCACCACCAGCGGTGTCAGGATGGGCAGGATCAGAAGGCACGGGATGATTCCCAGCAGGATGAGGCAGGGCTTCAGAACGGTGTAAGCCGTAAAGACCTCGGGGGTCATATCCAGGCCTGCGGCAGTCAGCTTCGTTTCCAGCCGTCTGCGCTTGTAGGCATCCAAGCGGATCAGCGGAGCCAGCTTCAGCGACCATCCCAAAATGAGCGTCTCCATAGATTTCACAAGACTGCGCTCCTTGCGTCCTGCAGAGATGAGGGCACGCTCTGTTGCCAGCCTGGGGATCTTCAGCAGGTCCGCCAGAACGAAATACAGTCCAGCAGCCAAGGCGGCGCCGAACAGAAATAACAGCAATTTCACCCTCTCACCTCCGATACTCAATGGGCTGCGTCAGCTTCACGACGAAGGCAAAGGACACGAACACAGCGGCAAGGCAGACAGCGATGACCATTTGACCGGGGATGGTGGCTACCAGCGTATGATACCAGTCCTTATTGATGAAGCGCACCAGCGGAATGTTGATCAGCACGAGGATTGCCATGGTGATGAACTCCTTGCGGGGACCAAACACCAGATTTTCCAGTTCCGCATTGACCACCCGCATATCTGACAGCTTGCTGACGATGGGCGTCAGAATGCTTGTCAGGCTTCGGTCTGTCTGACAAGCCATTACGGCATCGCACCATTCCCGCCAGACCTCATTGTCGATGGCGGCTTTCAGGTCAACAAGCGCCGCGTCCATATCCGGGTCGATGTGCTTGATGCGCATCAGAAAGCGCTGGAACACCTCCTGCACCGGAGGGTGCAGGTAACGGACATTCTCCTCCACGGCCTGCTGAAAGTTCTTGGTTCTCAGGTAGGCGGTGGTGATGACCGACAGCGCCGTTTCCAGCTCTGCGGCCACATCCTTTGAAAGCTGCCTGCCGTGAGCTTGACATACCAAAACGGGGTCAGCATCAAACCAACAGCCAGCACCGGCACAAGGGAAAGCGTTTCCTGCGGCAATGGCGATGCAGGCTCCCAATGCAAAGCAGAGCAGAGATGTAAAAACACCCATGGGGAACCTATCTGCTCGTCCGGAGGCTGCCAAGACCGCCTGCGCCTCGGTGATCTCACGCCGGAGGAACCCCGCCTTTTTTCGCCTGGTCGTCTCGTTGATATCGGCACGGATACTGCCGGGAGCTGCGGTCAAACGGGCAAAGAGGCTGTCGCTCAGTTCCCGCGGCGAGACATGCAGTACCATAAAAAGCCCTGCGATCATGCCGATGCAGGCGATCAGCTGGATCATAGTCATTCATCTTCCTCCTTTCCTTGAACGAATTGTGCCAACTCTCCAAGCGGCATCCCGTTTTCAATAAAGCGGCGCCGCAGGCTTTCAGATATCTCCTCACATTTCCGGTGCTCGCCCTCAATGATGAAGTGGTCGTCCTCCAGATGGTTGTCCGTGATGTGATACTCATAGAGCTTGTGGAGCCTGCGACTTCCATCCGGCAGGATCTCGCATTCGGAGATGTTGGTGATGCGCCGCTGCTTGTTCTCCAGCTGGCGGCAGTAGACCACAATGGGGTATGCCTCGGTGACATATCCCATGAGGGTATCGTCCGGGGTGTCCACGGCGCGTTTGCAGAGGGACACCATGCGGCGGTAGGTACCCTCGCTGGAATTGGAGTGGATGGTGGTCAGCACCGCAATGCCCACACGAGCCGCTTCCTGCGCCGCGTTGGCCTCTGGGCCGCGCATCTCGCCCACGCAGATGATGTCCGGATTGAAACGCAGAGCGATATCCAGCAATGCGATCTGATCAATGCGCTGGCGCTCATTTTCACTGTCGCGGGTCTGCGTGTGAACAACAGAATTCGTCACCCTGCCGTCATGCTCACGGATGAGTTGGAGTTCTCGTGAGCCATCCTCAATGGTGAAGATGCGCTTGCGGTCCGGAATGGTGGAAAGGAGCCAGCCCGCCACGGTGGTCTTGCCGGAGCTGGTTGCGCCTGCCACACAGATGGAGACGCCGTAGCGCAGGCAGGCGGACAGGAAATCCAGCATTTCCTCCGTGGCGGTGCCACTCTGCACGAAGTCCGCCTTGCTGAGATTCCCTGGGATTCACGATACGGATGGATGCGGCAACACCGGCATCCTCATCCAGCACCGGCGTTTTGATGACCGAGATACGAATATTCTTTTGCCAATCGGGAGGTAATGATGGGGCTGGCATTGTCCAGCACCTTGCCGGAGTTCTGCAGCATACGGCGGATGACATTGGCGGCGTGTTCCGGCGAATCGAAATGCTCCTCCAGCTTGGCGGTATGACCGTCCGAATACTGGATCTCAATGTCCCGCCAGGAGTTGATGTCGATCTCCTCAATGCCGTCCGCAAAGATGTACTTGGTCAAAAGTCCGTACTCCGCCTTTCCGTGTACAGGGCGTCCACCAGCTCAGAGGCCGTCATACCATCCACGGCGATGCGGTTCTCCTGCAGATACCGCGTCATGCGGCGCTTCATCTGTTCCTTGGCGTCCGAGTTGTCCTCTGTGATGAGGGTGGCGTAGGTTTCCGAGAGATAGCCCTGCACCTGACTGAGCGCATCTGCAAAGGTGACGCCTTTCTCTTGCGGGGCAAAGAAGAGTTCGCTTGCACGTGGTGCAGTTGCAGTTTCCGCGAAAAGTGACCTTCCGGTGCGCTCCTCAAAGGAGATGTCATGCACCTCTGCCTGTTCCGGCTTTCTCTCCGGTTCTGCGGGGGCGGCCGGGGTAAACAGGGAGTTGCTTCGTCTTTCACCAAGCAATCAGAACACCTCCTCACAGATTCGATCAATCTCCTTGCGGAATGCACGGCTATCCTTCATGGAGAGGTCTGTCAGCAGCTCACCGGCCAAATACTGCTCCTCCAGTTCCTGCGAATACGGTAACCGAAATACTACGCTGCCCAGTACCTGACCGATGCGGTCTGCCGCCTGAAAGGGCTTAATGTTGGATGCTACCCGGTATTGCTTGTCCTTGTCCCATTTCAGTTCTCCCAGGAGCGGAAGCTGACTGGAGAGGTATCCGACCGATTTCAGGTCACAGCTGGCAAGCTGCAGAACGCTGTCCGCCTCCATCAGCGCCACAGCGGAGAGAATGTCATTGGCGATATAGCTGGAGCAATCAATGACCACATAGGGTACGATCTCACGGAGGCCGCGGATGAGCTCCTCCGCCTGCTGCTTGGTGCAGGGCGCATAGGTGTACTCGTTTTTCTTTCTTACGAAGGCCAAGCATCGTCAGGTGAGGCAGACGTTTGAGGGTAGTCAGATTGTGTTTGATGAGATTTACGGAGATGTGCTGAGCGGCAAAGATACTGCCGAGGGATTTATCGACCTCCAATTCCGAGGGAGGGCAAATGCAGGGCATCATAGGCGCGGTCATATCACAGAGGAGCAGCACCGTATTTTTCTTCTGGGCTGCCAAATGCTTTGCGATTTTGACTGCTGTTACCGTCTTGCCGCAGCCGGGACTGCCCCAAACGGCGAGGATGCCGCCTCCGGACTCCTCCATCGGCTCCAGCTCCTCCGGCGCCGTATTGCGGCGAAAGAGGCTGCCTTTCAGGAAATTCATTCGGTGGCCTCACTTTCCGCGGAAGGCTCCGCGCCCTCGCTTTCCTTAGATTCCGTACCCTCTGCGGTTTCGCCACTGTTCTCCGGCTCCGGTTCTGCGTACAGCTCCTCAATCAGGGCATCCTGCGCCGCAATGAACTTAGCGGCGTTTTCGGGCGTTCCGCGATACACCAGCGCCAGATGCAGCTCACTATCTTGTTCCAGCTCCGCCAGTACCTTAGCCTGCTCAGTGGTCACCAGCAGTGTCACGGTGGAGGGCAGTTCCTTTTCATCCACCACTTCACCGGTGTTGGCATCGTATCCGGAGGAGGCGGTCACCGAGATGACCTCCACATACTGCAGCTCCGGAGGAATGGCTGTTTCGCCCTTGCCCTGATAGTCCGCCACGATGACCGTGACGATATCGCCGCTTTCCAGCTTGCCGGAAAGGCCGGTGGCAAAGCTCTTGATGGTAACGGAGATGGCCTGTTTTTTGCCGTCCAGATTATAGAGATAGGCATTCTCTGCCGCAGGAACAGCTGAGAGCTTGCTGGAAAGAATGTAATCTCCGACCGCCAGGTCCGCAGTCGCATACTTGCCGACGACCTCTTTCTTGTCTGTCATAAGGTTCTGTGGCAAATTATAGGCACCGACCTCTACTGTCTGGACCATCTCTGCGGTGATCTCGTCACCTTCCTTGATGTCCTTCGTCACACGGACGATCTCCGTTTTCTCACTGGCGCTACGGCTGAACAGCGGCGTAACACCGAAGCAGATGATCAGCGCCAGCAGGATACACAGCACACCGATGACGGTGCGATTGCGAAAAATCTTCAAATCGTTTTCCTCCTTATAGAAAATATGCGGGAATAAAAGCCACTGCGAAATATGGCACCAGCGGCTGCTTCTTTGCCGCACTCTGCCGCAGTGCCGGGAATGCACGCATGACAAGGGATGCCAGCAGGAGCGCGACGGACATAAATAAGAATCCCGTGAGTACCCGTCCAACTCCCAACACAAAGCCTACCGCCGCAGCTAACCGCCAATCCCCGCCGCCCATCAGGCCAAAGCCTGCGCAGAGGTAGAACGGGAGCATTGCCAGCAGCGCCCCCAAAAAGGAGGCGGGGCTGATGGTGATCAGCCCCGCCAAAGCAATGACGATGCAGACGATGTTGCTGACGGTCCGGGTCTTCAGGTCATCCACTGCGGCGTAAATGAGTCCGCCGCAGAAGAGGATCGCCTGCGCCCAGTGCATCAGCCATTGTAGCTGAACATTTCCGTGATCTTCTGGATTACCGTGGGCATGACCGTGTCGTTCAGGATGGCATAGAGGCCAGCCAGTACCAGCGCACCCAGCACAACGGCGATCAGCACCTTGACGGCGGTGTCGATGTAGCCCCTCACCGGCATTGCCGCAGACGGCGCGGCGGTTGAAGGCAAGCACGGCAGACATGGAATTGGCCGCAGCGGTCTTGACTCGGGTGACAGCGGACTTGGCGGTATGGGTGATCTTGTTGATGAACTTTTTCATGAAATATTCCTCCTGTAAATTCAAAAGTTTTTTGTTGGTGAGTTCGGTCATTTGCGCGCCGCAGGAGGCCCACGGCCCTGCGCAGACGGCGAAAAAATGCCGGACGGTTATCTCCCGTCCGGCTTATAAGGTCATATCGATGCATGGGTCCTGCTCCTGCTTGAATTGGATCGGCTGAAAGCCTACCCGGTCGCAGTAGTAAAATTCGCTGCCGGAATCGTCGTACAGCTCCACCACATCCGACAGCGCCATTCGGTAGCCCTGATAGCCGGGAGGCGGAGCGTCCCGGCAGATGGTATAGATCTGCTCCAGATCGCTGGTACCGAGGTCGCCGTCGAATACGAGCGTATAATTCCCGGCATCCGGCTCTCCGAACTTCCGCACCTGATCCTCGTACCCAATGAAGCGCATTGCCACGTCCACATCCTTTTTAAGCTGCCAGATGCGGCAGCCCTTTCGCGGCTGCACCGGTTCTTCGCCGGTCACCTCGCCGGATACGAGCCGGTCAAAGATCCCGTCCTCCCAACGAGACGTCAGGTTCATGCGGCTCAGATATTGGTTGAGCTCATCCGTCCGGAACATTTCGTCCACCACAGCAGCATCATCCTTTACATAGCCCACAGGATTGCCGTAAAAGATGAGCCGATTTCGGTTATCCACGGTGAATCGCACCAAGTCCCGTCACCTCCTTCCACACCGTGGCGTTTACATCTGCTGTTCCATGCCATGAGCGGGTGCGTCCTCGCTCTGCTCCATGCGTTCCTGCAGCTTCTGTTCGTAAGCGTCGTTGACCGCATCCACCAGTGCAGTTCTGGCCTCAGCGGTGACGGCATGGAAGGTGTCGTTATACACCGTCTCGCCGTTTTTCTTGTAGGACTCCTGGGGCATGGAGATGAAGCGGCCCTTGTCCGTCTCAATTACACGGAGGCCGTGAACGGCAAATGCACCGGCGATGGTCACGCTGGCATAGGCTTTGGTTTTGTAGTCACCGTCCACCATACGGTCGATCCTCGCCTCGACCTGGGGCGCAGGGGCTTCCTGCTGCTTTTTCTTCTGCGTTGCTGCCATAGAGTTTTTCTCCTTTCTATTACATGGATTGGTTGTTCATACTGGGGGATTCGGCGGCTTCTTCCTGCTGAAACTGCGACAGACTCTCTTTGGCCCAATCAGGCAGGAATTTCTCATCCAGCACGCCGACAAACTCATCCCGGTTCCACCTGGTCATTTCACCGTCACTCAGACAAGTGCAGCGCACCGAGCGCCCAATAGCGTGGGGACTGCATCCGAAGCCGTCGTGGGCATACCACAGCTGGTTTTCTTGGCTCCAGCAGGACTCTTTCAGCGTGTCGGGACTGAGCACCAGCACCTTACCGATGTAATCCTGCTCGGCACGGTCACCGACGCAATGCTCCGGGCCGAACAGGCCCAGCTCCTGATACGCTTTCCGATAGAGGTCTACGAAGCCATCCAGTATGGCGGGGTGACTTCGGACGGTGATCTCGGCGTTGTGTCGCTCGTCCTGCGGAATATAGCGCCGCGCCGCCCACTGCTTGTTGGTTCTGCTGAAACGCCCATCCCAGGAAAGCTCCTGCAGGGTGGTGGCCAGCACCCATTCCGTGCGCTTGTAGCCATATTCCGCAAGCACAGGTTCAAGGCAGTCCTTCTTCAGGTGCATCCCGTCGAAGCTCTGACGGATCGTCTCCTCGATGGCATTCCGGCAGGCAACATTGGCGTGGTAACTCTCGCGCCACATGGGAAGCTGATTTCTTGTTCTGGCCTCCTGTGCCGAGTAGGGATAGAGATACTCGTGATCCTTACTCATCATCCGTATCCTCGGTAATGACCACGGCACCGTCGATGACCTGGATGTGCAGATCCTTGCCCAGAAGTCCTGCATCCCCAAACGCCTCGAGGGGAACCGGAATCGTGATCGTATCCTCATACTCGTCATCGACGCTCTCATCAGCGAGCGGAGTTTTATCCTCCGCATCCGAATTGCACAGTGCGTCCAAGGTCATACTGCGGGCGAGACGCACCATGCCCTGCAGTACATCTCTCGTTTCGACCAGTGTCATATCCTTCTTGAGAAGAATGATTGCGTTGTCCATCGTGTGAAGCTCCAGCGTGTCAGTCTCATCGAGTTTGCTCAGGATCAGGGCGGCGTGCTGAACAACAACCCTGCCGTCATTGGTGTAATTGATAAACTTCATATGGTATCCTCCTTTAATTTGTTGTTTTGATTGGCCTTTCCGGCTCATGGATCAGTTCATACCGGGCCTCGCTGCCGCAGTTCAGCAGGCTCTCCAAACTGAGCTGCCAGCAGGCTTTGCGAGGATCATAGTTGGTGATGATAACTTCCTCATATTCGCTGCCCGCCGTCTGGGACATACTGTTGGGGCGTACAACGCGGAAAATGTAGAACTCCTGATACAGTTCGCAAATGTACGGGCAGTAGTTGTAGGACACCATGACATACCCATGACAGTTCAGGAGTGTGTCATGGAGCCGCTGGTGATTTTCCTTTGGGAAGGCTACCTCATAGCATTCGGCCTCAAAGTACGGCGGGTCACAGTAGATCCATGCGTCACCACGGTCATACTGGCGGATGACATCCTCAAAGTCTTTGTTCTCCACAATGACATTCGCCAGCCGGCGAGAGCACTCCCAAATCAGGTGGAAGAAGCGGCGGATATCGCAGGGCTTACCACCGAATGATTTAGAGCTGCCGCTGAAGCTGTACCGAACCAGTTTGAAGAAATCTGCGGCACGGCGGACATCTCCGCGGGGAGCACCCAGCAGAAGAGTGCGGATAGCTTCGGCCTCGGGCGGCTTGAGCAGGATCTCAGTCAGTTCCATTTCTTCCTGCAGATAGTCATCCGTGATTTCGCCCTTGGAGAGAAACTTGTACAGGACATTGAAATCATCCCGCGTGTTCAGAGGCAGAAAGCCCAATTCCGCCAGCAGCGCTAAGGGGCGGTCTTTCACGCAGCAGAAGAGATTCGTGAGATTGCTGTTGAAATCGTTGTAGACCTCCATACAACCCTGCTGGATGGGACGGCTCATGGTCACCGTGCCGCTGCCGCCGAACACATCAATGAACCGGCTGTAGTGATCCGGCGCCATCTTGTTGATGATCCACAGCAGCTTGCTCTTGCCGCCCACCCATGGGATAAAGCTGTTCAAGGGGCATCACCCCCATCCAGCGGGAGAGAAAGCTGACCGGTATCTACATAGTCCGGCAAAGCACTGGACAGGCCGCGCCTCCGCAAATGCGATCTTCTTGATTCGGCTGCGGAGTTGCCGGATGGTGCGCTCCAGCTCCTCGGCAGTGGCAGCGTAATAGTAGCCGCCCTCAAAGCTGCAAATGGGAATGCCGTCACCGCGCAGGGCGTTGATCTCCCGGCGCAGCTCAGAACCACGCATTTGGAAGCTGCACTCCAACTCCCGGCTGGTGACGGCATTTACTTCACCCTTGTGGTAAAGCGCAAGATATTCCGCAAGGGCTTCGTTGATTGCCACAGTTCCTCCTTTCCGGAGCCGTTATCCCGGAATAGGAGACAAAAAAGAGCGCAAAAAAGAAGGGGCCGCTTTTCCCCGTCCGGGAATACGGCCCCTTGCTGTGATATTTTTTATCCATTCCGTTCATTCAGAACGGACAGCGTTCTATATGCTCCTGTGAAACATACCGCATCTCCCATATACTTTAAGAACGGATACCGTTCTAAAGGAGACTACTGTATGGACCAGATAGCGTTGGGAAAACGAATCAAAGCAGCCCGTGAAAAAGCCTGCATGACACAGGAAGAGCTCGCCGCCGCTGTAGATTACAGCGTTGATCACATGAGTGTAGTAGAGCGAGGCGTGAAGGCTCCAAAACTGGAGAAGTTGGTCGCCATCGCCAATGCACTCAATATTGGAACAGATGAACTCCTTCAAGATGACTTGAACACGGCAACAATGCTTCATGCCACGGAAATCTCCGAACGACTTAAGATGCTTTCTCCAGAAGGACAGCGTAAGGTAATGAACGTACTGGATGCCCTGATTGCAGAGTTGAAATGATAAGCGGCACAGAGGTTTGCACTTTTTGCAAGCCTCTATTTTTTTCGACAGAGTTCGACGTTTTCTCTCAAAGCTCCTATGCTATTATAGTTCTAAAAGAACGGTTTCCGTTCAAAAACAGCAAGGAGTGATTCTATGAAGAGAAAGAACATCTGCGCCGAAGCAGCACTGCGAGAAGTGGCTCGCAAAAACCATACTACCGTGGAAGAAGTGCGGAAAGAGATTCGGCTGGCGATGATAGCGGCGATGTGTAATCCAGACCCTGCCATACAGAAAAGATGGAACGCGATTCCTCATGCTGGCGACACACTCACGCCGGAGGATTTCATTACATATGTTGCAAGTCAGTGCCGTTAAAAACGGCATTACGCATTTCCATAGTGGCTCGATTAGGTCCTTTGCTTATTCCATCGTCATTGCTTGTTCTTGAGTTTCCTGCACCGGAGTCTGCATCGGCTGATAGTCCTCCCGATGCAGCAGGCCGTAGGAGGTAAGTGCAGCATTGTCATCCTTGATGATCTCGTTCCCGTAGGTGAAGAGATTTACATGAGGCAGGAGCAGTTCCGCCGAGTGGGCATCCATTGTGAAGTTCAGTTCATCAATGGCCGCCTCCTGCGGCGAACTGATCTCCGGCGTGAGGATGTAATCCCCGATATGCTCGGCAAGGCCCGCAGCAGTAGCCAGATCCGTTACCTCGAAATGCTCCAGCAGGGCTTTCAGCTTCGGGATCTGTTTTTCGCGGGAAGGCATAGCCTCCACTGCCTCCGCAAAATCGTTGAAGGCATCCAGCTCCATTGGCAAGTCAGCAAACTCTGCCGCCTGTGGGATGATCCCGTCATAGTCGAGAACCATAGCACCCTCCCAGCCGTCCGCTCCGAGCTGCTTCTGCACTTCCCTCAATGCTTCAGCAGACGCAGGCAATTCCAGCGTGACGGTGCGGTCATCTTCGAGGTCAGGATGAAGGCCAAGGGTGAGCCGGAAGAGATATTCCGGCTTTTCGGGAAGTTCCTTGGCGCAGGGTGGTGCGGTGACCAGTTCACTGTGCTTCACCACATAGCCGCTCCGTGTGAATGTGCCGTTTTCGCCGGTACGCAGGGCTTTGCCGATTTTGCCAAAGTCCAGCATCTCGAACACATCGTCGGATAGACCGTCCAGTTCCTCCATGAAGCCGTTTTCCGCATAGAAGCGGCCCAGTTCTGCGTCACTGGTCGCGCCGACCACATGGCAGCAATCTGCCCCCGCGCTGACCGCCAGAGTTCTCAGGTCCTGCATGGTAAGAATACTGCCGTTGGATTCTACCTTTCTCTGAATTTCCAGACGGAGCAGGCCGTCAAACGCTTCCTGCTCCGTTTCATCCAACACAGCCAGACGACCGGCAAGATCGTTCAGTTCATGGAGGCTGGCGTCCAGTTCCATCAAGTGAGGAGCGAGATACTCGAAGCCATAGTAATCGTCAATTTCAGATACAGCTCCTCGTTCTCCTGAAGCTGCACCTTGTCCATTGCATCGTGCAATTCCCACGGGGAAGCGGGCAGTTCCAGCCTTGCGTGGGCCTCACTATTGGGTGCGTCCAGCTTTGCCAGATAGATGCCAAATATCTTTTTACCCAAGGGTCATCCCTCCCATCTGCGGAGCATCCTGCTTATAGTAACCGGGGTCTGCGCCGGGGACACCCCAGCCGAACATGGAACCCGTTTTCATGGCTTTCTCCTGTGCGGGGGTAACGCCAAGCCGCTCGTTGTTATAGTCCGCTATCTCACGGTTATGTGCGGGATCGTCTGTGTTCCAATCGCTGGGGTAGTAGCCGCTCTCGCCGCGCTTGATACAGATGAGCTCGCCGGTACCGGGGAGCGTTGAGAAGCACAGCTCCGGCAGACCCTCCGCCAGCTTGGGGGCGAACAATTCCTGCTCCGTTTGGATGTTCCACTCGTCAGAGTTCCAAAGATGGACATACAATTCACCGCCGTCATCCACGGAAATCTCCCGCTGCTCAAAGCCCTCGCCCCAGCCGTCCGAAGCCTGTCCGGTGAGATATTCCTTTAAGGTTTGCAGCTCTGTGTCTAATAATTCTCCGGCGACGCGGCATTCCGCCACGCCCCAGAGCTGTCGGTCACGCACCTCCACGGCGAAGACGGCAGAGTGGACCCTTGCGATTGACACTGTCGGCCTCATCATACCAATGCATGAGACCGCGCTCGGTTTCCTCCGGCATCCGGTTTTTCACCAGTGCCGCCATGATCTGATCCTGATAGCCGCGCAGCCCACGGCCCTCCAGCAATGTGCTGCTGTCATCGAGATCGCCGTACTCGTTCCGCTCATAGAGATCGGCGGTGAGGGGCATATACAGCTTGAGGCTGGTCAGCTTGGGCGGCAGCACGGTGAAGCTGTCCTTGCCGGGGGCGAGCGGCAGTGTGCGGCCATTGTTCCACTTCATGAAAATTTGTCCTTCGTCATCCACGAAGTCCACCTCACCCTCGGTGCCGGGAAGAATGGGCGCGTAGGGATCGTCCATAGCGTTCAGCCGGATGCGGGTGCCGGGGGATATTGCTCCTTGATAAAATTCACCATTTTTCTGTCCATCATCGTTTCCTCCATGTTTTGCTCCCCTGTCGTAAAACTCCAGCTCGTAGATCACGCCGCGATCTTGCTTTCGGGTATCCTTCACCTTGATCGTTGTACCATCAAAGATGTAATTGCCGGCTTTTCCAAAATCGGTGTAGAATCCTTTGCCGTGGTTGCAGGTGGAGAAGGGATGCTCCGGCTGATCCTTGATCTTGGAATAGAAGCCCACCGTCTGCACCGTGGTTACCACACGAGTCAGCCCCACCATATCCGCGTGATTGGCGTGGCTGACGGTCTTAAACTCCACACCGGGGCGGATGAACCGTTTCAGCTCGGCAAGGCTTTTGAAAGCGACCGGCTCTCGCTGCTTTTTTGAAGCGTCCATTACATTCCTCCGAAGGTCATGCCCTGCTCGGGTCGAGGCTCGTGTTCCTCCTGCCGACAAGGGGCTTCCTCGCCGTAGAAGTCGAAGATCATGTCATCCACCTGCTTGCGAACAACGGGATCGTCGGTCAGCACCTCGTAACGGAAGCCCGTGGTCGGGCGGTACGGAAGTTCCTCCTGTACGCAACGGAGAAATTCGTCCGCATCTGTAAATTCCTGTGCATCGCCGTTGGCATAGGTGACGCGGCCCACCAAAGGCTTGTCCCGCGCCATGTTCTGCCGCTGGACATTGAGGTCGAAGCAGGTCAGATACCCGTTATAGTCACCAGGGGACGGATTACAGCGCAGGCAGTAGCGGTAATGCTCGGTTTCCACGATGTAGCCGTAGTTTTGTGTCCAGCCGCCGCTGATTTTCCCGCCGTGTTCATAGCAAAAACGCTCCATAGCGAAGCGGCTTTTCAGCACACTCTCCCGCAGCGTGTCCACGACCTCCTGCAGCTCCAGCTTGAATGCGGGGCTGTTCAGCTCCTCCGGGCCACGGGACCACCATGTATGCCAGAACTCGTTTCCGCTGCGTCCGAAGTCCATCCGGACATGTCCAACGGTACCCAGCCGCTTATCTTCTTCGGGGTGCGGGGTATAAAATAAGCCCGCCTCCTCCGGGCGGGCAGGGCGGATATGAAATTTCATGTTCTCTGTGGGATATGAGGCTGATGCGCCTCGCAGAACTCGCGGAGCGTCATGTTGCCTTCATCGAGAAAACCGAGCTCATCCCGCACATCCAGCCGCCCAGACTTAGGCATGACCAGCTTTTCCGGCATCAGCACCGAGCCTGCGTGGTTGACCACAACATTTTCTTCCATGTAGCACAGCGCACCGGGATCATCGTCAGAGCCGCGAATGTCATAGCAGTACCAGCCCTCCGGCACGGTATCACGGGCGATGCGCCCGTTGGTGAACAACGCGGGCTTATCAAATACTTCAATGTGCTGGAATTCCTCTGTTCTTGCGTTTACAGCCATTAGTCTTCCTTCCTTTCTATTTTGGTAACGGCAAACATACTACACATCTGCCGCAAAGTCTACCGAAACATTTGCTGCCCCTGTGTCTGCTCCGGGAAGGGCGGGTCCAAGCGGCGCAGCAGGCCGAACTCTGTTTTTGTCACGCAGTCGTTTTCCATGCAGTCCTGACCGTATTGCTCAAAATCCATGTAGCCGTCCAGCTCATAGATGGCTTCATCGTCCAGTCCCAGCGTTTCCTGCAATCGCTGCTGACCGTAACCGTAAGCACCCTCCGTGATGCGCTGATAGTTGTCCAGATTTCGCAGGAGTTCACAGGCTCCGCGTAGCGTATCCGGCCGCTCGGCCTCCAACACGGCGGCGTAGGTCAGGAGCATCCCGTCCTGTTGCCAGATGTCCTCCAAATCTTCGGCAAAATCGTTGTAATCCTCCACGGCGGGGCAATCCGTATCACGAATCAGCTCACCGATGTAAGAGCACCTTGAAGCGAATATCACAGAGCATGGCATCCGCGAAAACATCAATATCGAGGTAAGCCTTCACAGCGTCGAGGTATTCCTCGTCAGCGGGGAGGACGAGGGTGTAGTCCGGCTTTCCATCGACACGCAGCGTCATGCGGAGGATTTCATCCCGATTTTCATTGCGCCAAGGCTCTGGCTCTTGGGAATGGTTCGGCAGATGTTCTTTTCGAACTACATACCCATCCAAGGTGTACGCGCCGCCGCAATTGCTGTAAAACTCCGCGCCGATGCCAACATAGTCCAAATACGGCTTGAGATGCTCCGGGCAGTCGATTTTGCCATGCTCCACCAAATATCCGCCAAGCTCCCGGTCGCAGGTCACCTTCGGGATCATTCCGTACTGCCCGATACGTCCAACCGTTTGCAGCACATCGTCGAGATTGCTGATACATTCACTCAACAGTGTGCCGGCAAATATCTGATGCTCCTTTTTCGCTCATTGCGTCGATCTGCCTTGAGAGCCGATTCAGCTTTTCCAAGTCTTCCGGGGCAAGAAGGTCTGCGCTTCGGATAAACTGCCAGAGTCCCTTTACAGAGCTCTTTACGTCTGAAATGCGAAAATTTCCTTCTCCTGAACAGATATCGTCCAGCCGAATGTCGATCTCCTCCACCTGAGAAGAGGATGCAGGCAATTCCAGCGGGATACTTTCCTCGCCATTGCCGTGAGTCAGATAAAGCGTCATTGTGAAAGCCCTCCCATCACCATGTGATTGCTTTGACCACCGTTCATCACTTCTTCCATGCTGATATATCCCTTATAGGCGATGTAACCCCGGTCGGTGAACATCCCGTCCTCCGCGTTCATGCGCTCCGTGCCGTACTTTTCATAGTCATAAAAAGCGTCGAGATTTTCGTCATAGTCGAAATGACCGGACTGCTGGATCATGTACTTGCCGTACTCGGCGGGAGAGTGCGCGCCGGGGGCGAAGTCAAAGAGGTCGAGGCATTCCGCAAGATTTTTGATTTGCGCCGCGTTCTCCGGCTTTGCCAGCATGACCACAGCCCCCAGCTTTTTCATATCCGCGTTTGACAATCCATCCGTTGCCTCTGCCAGTTCGTTGAGGTCGGAGAGAGTTTCGTACTCCATATCCAACAGGACATCCACCTCATTGGGGAGCTGGCTGTCCTCCAGCCGCAGGCGGACATCGGCGGGATCTGTGATTCCCCCGCGAAGGAGGGCGCGGTCGATCTCCTCCTGCACCATGGGGAGGAACAGCCATGTGATGTGTTCTGTGTCCTCCGGCTCGGCTTTGGAGGTCACCGCAACGGTGATGGCGTTCGGCTCATAGTAATAGCAGGGGAAAAACCGGCCGTCATAGACCGGCTCTAACTTCATGCCGTTGTCGTAGACCACGCCGTAGGGAGTGATTTTGCCGCTGCCGTTTTCGATGAGCCGCCGCGCAGTTTCCTCGCCATCCAGTTTGTTCAGCTCATCCACACTTGCGCTGCCGCCGTGCAGGTTCATGTAGTGGTCACGGCCAACAGCGGCGAGGTCGGAAAAGTCGGTGATGACCGTGGCCTGCTGGCAGCAGAAGGTCAGGTTGATGAAATCCTTCAGTTCGAAAAGTTCCAGCTCGTGTGCCACCGCCTGAAACTGTGCGGCTTCGCCGGTATCGAAACTATCCAGCCGCTTGGCGAGATAGTTCAGCTCCTCCACATTGACCGTGAGCATTTCCGCTCGTTTCAGGACAGTGTAGAAACTGTCGATCTTCGCCACCTTGCAGTCCGTCTTGACCGCATCGCCAATCTCCAGAGCCTCCAGCAGCTCCATACAGTGTGCGTACTGGTCATGGGGGATGGGGAATGGGATGGTTGCTACTCCGTATTCCGGATGGTGAGGGTTACTCAGTACCGCTTGAATCATCATGTTTCATTCACTCCTTTTTTTCCAAATTCAAAACCGCATCTCCGTACTTGGCCATCAGCAGTGCGCCGGTAATCAGGTGGAACGCCTCATCTGTGACCAATTCCGGAGACGCAAGGTCCGCAAGAGTAATATTGCAGCAGCTGACCGCAATGGCCTTCGCCGCCTGGTATACGCTGTATAGCTCCGGCTCGATTCCTCCGAGCCGGACGCTTTGGAAGTCAAAGCCGTCATTCCCGCACTTCCAGACCATCCTGCGCCAAAGGCTCTCGTATGCCGTGAGCAGGAAGAGGGCAGCTTTGTTCCGGTCGGACAAGCGCCAGCAGCGCTCGCCAATGTGTCCATCTTCGCCGGTGGGCATCGGACAGAAAAAAATCGAGGTTTCTTTTTTCTCTGAATTGCTGATACATCCGTTTTCGGAGCTGTGGCCCCATAGAGGGGGTGAAGCAGTCCCACATGAACGCATTCAGCTCCAGCACACCTGCCTCGATCCGCTCCTCCAGGCAGGTACATTCACATAGACGGCACGGGTGCTTGCGGACATAGTTCTGGCAGTATTCGCACGCCACATCTTTGGGCGTGTAATGAAATGGGCTGCGGTATATCCCACCGCCTCTGGGTTTTTGACCGGGCTGAGACATCATCAACTGCTCCAACGCCTGCAGCGGCGTGTCTCGCATGAAATAGTACGGCATAAGCGAACTCCTCTCTGAAATGAAAAAAGGGCCGGAATCTTATTGCCAAGACTCCGACCCGTTCCGTTTGATATTACATTGTCTGTTCCTGTGTGGCTTGTTCCAAGGCTTCTTCCTGCTGCCGGATTCGCTCGTCCAAATCCGGCACACACTCCTCAATCTGCTGCTGAACACTGCGGATCATTTTTCCTGCTCTCCCGTGAGTTCAAAGAAATCTCCGTCTACAGAGTCCGCACAGCAGCGATAAATCTCGGTCATCTGCTCTGGGGTGAAAAGCCGTTCCTTTTGAATCAGCGCGGAGCGGATAGCAAAGTCCTGTTTGGCTCCTGCATAGTTCTCCATGAAATAGTGCCCATGACATACTCCTGTGTGCCCATAGGCCCAATCCCATGTGACGAAGTGGACTCCGTGTTTGCTCTGAACTCCAGCCAGCACAGTGCCGTTGAAATCCGCCAGCACCTTGTAGCCGTCCTCCAGACCGTCGGCTTTCAAAAAGGGCGCTGTTTCCATCTGCCGCATATATTCCGCTGTGTTTCTGACGATCTCATACACCATGTCCTTGGCGGCGACCCGTTCCGGTTCATTAATGTCCTCATTTCGGTAGGTGATGCCGCCGTTCTCGGTCACTTCGCACAGCGGCGCACCGTCAAGCAGGATACACAGCCTGTCAGTGTGAACTTCGTCCAACTGGAAACCCTCCTTGGCAAGGACGATTGCTGCTTCTCTGAAGTAGCGAGTCTGCGAATCTTTACTGTGGTCGTTCATATCTGTTTTCCTCCGTCGTTGATAAAATAAAAAAGCGCCCATCTTCGTATTGAAAATGGACGCCAAATGTGTACTTGATTTAATTGTTGTGGGAAGCGGGGAGGTGCATCTGAACCGTAGATAGAACAAGACCGTAAGGCGTTGGCCTTACGGTCTGTTGTTGGTGGAGATAAGCGGGATCGAACCGCTGACCTCTTGAATGCCATTCAAGCGCTCTCCCAGCTGAGCTATACCCCCATGGAACCGGAACCCCTTGATTTTACTGGACTTCCGGGATATTAACTTTTTAGATGCCGCGTTGCGATTGCGGGTTGCTTTTACTGGTGACTTGCTCTCCCAGCTGAGCTATACCCCCATATTCACTTGCGTCGCTTGCTCACTGCAACTGACTTGATCAGTATAATACAAAAGCCCGCATTTGTCAACACCTAATTGCAATAATTTTCAGGGAAATTTTCGTTCCCGCTGATATGCCTTCCTCCACCGAGGGGGGAGGGCGCAGACGCCCTCCCTCTTTCGCTCAGTTCAGCACAAAACGCATGGACACCGGATTGTGATCCGACCACGCAAAGCCCGTGTCCTCCACCACAGCCTGCTCCACGGTGACGTTGTCCGACACCACGAAGCCGTCCACCGTCAGCACGTACTGTCCCTCGTGATACGGAGCGTCGGCGTTGCGGCAGCTGGGGACGGGGTCCGTCTCGTCCAGCGGAGCCACCAGCGACAGATTGGTGCCGTCCCAGATCCCCTCCGGCAGGGGCTGCGCCCAGGTGTAGCCCTCGGCAGAGCCGCCGAAGATCTCCTCCGACTGGCCCAGCAGATCCTTATTGAAGTCGCCGCCAGCAATGCACCAGTTGCCCTTTTCATACTCCGCCTGCATATCCGTCCGCAGCAGCTCCAGCTGCTCCACAGCGATGGTACCGTCGGAGGTGTAAGCGGACAGATGGACATTATACAGCACCAGCTCCCGGCCGTCGGCAGCGGGGATGCGGTGGACGCTGTAACACCGATCCAGATCCACCAGCTTCATCACACCGGCCTCGATGGGCAGCTCCACCCGCCGGGCCTCGGTGATGCCGAAGGAGGAGAGGGTCAGCAGGCCCGACACGGACTTGCCGTGGGGCTGGTCCAGCGGGTAGAACAGATACGGCGAGTCGTAGTTCTGCGCCCAGATATAACCCAGCCCCGGCAGCTGCGCCGTCAGCATGGCGGCCTCATCCACGTGGTAACTGCGGGTGGAGTCCCGGTCCACCTACTGCAACAGGTACAGGTCGGCATCCTGCTGCTGCAAAAACGCCCCGATGCGCTCGATATTGGCGGTAAGCCGCTCCTCAGACCACGCACGGGACTCCGTACCGCCGTCCATGAAGAAGCTGTAATCGTCCTCATAAGCGCCGAAGCCAATATTATAGGAGAGGATGCCGTACTCCTTCCCCGCCTCCACGGTGGCAGCGGCGTTCCGCTCCACCGTCAGCTCCTGATTCCCGATGCGGTGATAGTCGATGAACACATAGGCCACGTACCCCAGCACCACCACCAGCAGCGCCAGCACCACAGCCAGCACGATCTTCCAAGCTTTTTTCAACAATGCTTCCCCCTCGGTTTACAAATTTGGATAAATCTATTATAATCGAAATATTCCCATTTGGAAAGAGGTATGATGCGTGAAAAAACTGGTGATCCGATTCAATGCCCCGGTGGTGCTGCTGTTTGCCCTGCTGAGCCTGCTGGTCCTGCTGCTGGACGGCTGGACAGGCGGCGTCAGCACCACCCGGTTCTTCTGTGTATACCGCTCGTCGCTGGCGGACCCTCTGACCTATGTGCGCTTCTTCGGCCATGTGCTGGGCCACTCCGGTTACAGCCACTACATGAACAATATGCTGCTGCTATTGCTGGTGGGGCCGGGCTTGGAGGAAAAGTACGGCAGCCGCAACCTGCTGATGACCATTCTGGTAACGGCTCTGGTGACGGGACTGGTGCAGTTCATCTTCTTCCCCGGTACGGCGCTGCTGGGAGCCAGCGGTGTGGTGTTCATGATGATCGTGCTGAACTCCTTCACCGAGATGCGCCGGGGCGGCATCCCTCTGACCATGCTGCTGGTGGTGGCCCTGTATCTGGGCAACGAGGTGGTGGACGGTCTCTCCGAGAGCGACAACATCTCCCAGATGACCCACATCGTGGGCGGTCTCTGCGGCATCGTGTTCGGTTTCTCTCTGGCCCGTGCCAAAAAGAGATGATCCCTATAAAAAAGATGCGGAAGCCATATGACTTCCGCATCTTTTTTACGCCTGCTTATGGAGCCTTCGATACTCCGTGGGCAGCATGGAAAATGCCTTCTTGAATTCCGAGGTGAACTTGCTCTGGCTCTCATAGCCCACGGTCCGGGCGATCTGAGCCACGCTGTCGTCGCTCTCCAGCAGCAGAGCGGAGGCCCGCTCCATGCGGTGCCGGCGGATATGGGCGGCGATGGAGCTGCCGTACACCTCCTTGAACAGTTCCTTCATGGTGGAGGGGTTCATGAGAAACTGCCGGGACAGCTGCTCGATGGTGATGCGGCTGTCCAGATGCTCCGTCAGGAACCGATGGACCTGCCGGATGACCTCCAGCTGCTCCGCCGGACAGCTGCCGCAGTAGTCGTGCTGATCCAGCGGCGGCAGATGGGGCGCACCGGACACCAGCTGACTGTCCGACTGGGGGCACGTCACCTCCACCGTGCGCTCGATGATCTGGTGCAGCAGCTGCGCCACCTCTGTATCCGCCGCCCGGTAGTAGACCTCCTTCCCCACCCGGCGGCTGACGATGAGGCCGCTGTCCTTCAGCTGCCGCAGATGGTGGGAGGCGGCGGGGCTGCTCATACCCACCAGCGCCGACAGATTCATGACGCACTCCTCACAGTGGCACAGCAGCCAGAAGATCCGCACCCGGCTGTTATCTGACAGCAGGCGGCAGAGATTGGCCACCTCCTGAAAGCTCTCCGGCTCCTGAATGAAGCTTCGCAGCCGCTCCAACCGTTGCTGGTTCTCGTGATGATGGGGCAATTCTCCCATGGTTCTCCCGCCTTTCTGTTCCGTTTGGAAGGACTTTTCGCCCGTTTGGAAGGGAAGCGTCTTTCCGCATTGACTTTCTCGTCGGCATCTATTATAGTACAATCATCAAGATTAAACAAGTGCTTAATGGTTGAAAGCCGCCGCACGGAAGGAGCATTTTTATGAAAAAAGACCTATCAGATCGAAGTGGACTGTGCCAACTGTGCCAACCTCATGGAGGAGGCCACCAAAAGACCGAGGGCGTGCAGGACGCCGTGGTGAACTTCATGGCCCAGAAGATGGTCGTGGAGTTTGCCGGGGGCAGCGACCCCAAGGCCGTTATGAAGGCGGTGCTGAAAAACTGCAAAAAGGTCGAGGACGACTGCGAGATCTATCTGTAAGATAACGAAATGTGCCGGAGGACCTCCGGCACGTTTTTATGAAAGGACGTGACCGACATGACAAAGAAGCAGAAGAAGGTCCTCTGGCGCATCATTGCCACAGCGGTGCTGGTGGCCGTGGTGAAGCTCTTCTCCATCGGCGGTGTGGCCGGGACGGTGCTGTATTTGGCTGCCTATCTCATCATTGGCTATGATATTCTCCGCAAGGCCTTCCGGGGCATCATCAAGGGTCAGGTGTTCGACGAGAACTTCCTGATGGCGGTGGCCACCGTGGGTGCCATTGCACTGGCCGTCTACGAGAAAAGCGGCGACTATCTGGAGGCCGTGGCCGTGATGCTGTTCTATCAGATCGGCGAGCTGTTCCAGAGCTACGCCGTGGGCAAGAGCCGTCGCAGCATCACCGCCCTGATGGACATCCGCCCCGGACTATGCCAACATTGAGCAGGACGGCAAGCTGGTGCAGGTTGATCCGGATGACGTGTCTGTGGGCAGCATCATCGTGGTGCAGCCCGGCGAGAAGATCCCGCTGGACGGCGTAGTGACGGAGGGCAGCTCTACCCTGAACACCGCCGCCCTCACCGGCGAGAGTCTGCCCCGTGATGCCGCCGTCGGCGACGAGGTCATCAGCGGCTGCGTCAATATGACGGGCGTGCTGAAGATCCGCACCACCAAGGCCTTCGGTGAATCTACCGTCTCCAAAATTCTGGAGCTGGTGGAGAACTCCAGCTCCCACAAATCCCGCTCCGAGAACTTCATCTCCAAATTTGCCCGCATCTACACCCCCGCCGTCTGCATCGGCGCTCTGGTGCTGGCGGTGCTGCCGCCGGTGGTGCGGCTGGTCATGGGTCTCAGCGGCGACTGGGGCACTTGGGTCTACCGCGCCCTGACCTTCCTGGTCATCAGCTGCCCCTGTGCGCTGGTCATCAGCATCCCCCTGAGCTTCTTCGCCGGATTGGGCGGTGCCAGCCGGGCCGGCGTGCTGGTGAAGGGCTCCAACTATCTGGAGACCCTCTCCAAAACCCGTGTGGTGGTCTTTGACAAGACCGGCACCCTGACCCAGGGCGTCTTTGACGTCACCGGCGTTCACCACAACACCATGCCCCAGAAGAAGGTTCTGGAGTACGCCGCTCTGGCGGAGTGCGCCTCCTCCCATCCCATCAGCAAGAGCCTCCAGCGGGCCTACGGCGGCGAGATCGACCGCCACCGTGTCACGGACGTACAGGAGATCAGCGGCAATGGCATCACCGCCAAGGTGGACGGCACCGACGTGGCCGTGGGCAACAGTAAGCTCATGGACCGGCTGGGCATTGCGTGGCACGACTGCCATAGCGTCGGCACCATCATCCATCTGGCCATCGGCGGTCAGTACGCCGGCCACATCGTCATCTCCGACGTGGTGAAGCCCCACGCCAAGGAGGCCATTGCCGCCCTGAAGCAGGCGGGCGTGGGAAAGACCGTCATGCTCACCGGCGATATCCGGCGGGTGGCCGATCACGTGGCCGAAGAGTTGGGCGTGGACGAGGTACACAGCGAGCTTCTGCCTGCGGATAAGGTGGCGCAGGTGGAGCGCCTGCTGAGCAACGCCGACGGCAAGCTGGCCTTCGTGGGCGACGGCATCAACGATGCCCCGGTGCTGTCCCGTTCCGATATCGGCATCGCCATGGGTGCCATGGGCTCCGATGCCGCCATTGAGGCGGCGGACGTGGTGCTGATGGACGACGACCCCCTGAAGATCTCCAAGGCCATCCGCATCTCCCGCAAGTGTCTGCGGATCGTGTACGAGAACATCGTGTTTGCGCTGGGCATCAAGGGCCTGTGTCTGGTGCTGGGTGCCATGGGCATCGCCAATATGTGGGCAGCCATCTTTGCCGACGTGGGCGTCATGGTCATCGCCGTGCTGAATGCCATCCGTGCCCTACAGGTGAAGAATTTATGACAGAAAAAGGGACGTCCGGTTATCCGGACGTCCCTTTTACTTATGTGAAAGGCTTCAGTGCGCCTTCTGGAACGAATGGACCCAGTCGGCCTTCAGATAATACAGCAGAAACACCACGCAGCTGAGACACCACGTAATGGGGTATGCCCAGAAGATGGTGATAATATCCGGCCACACCTTCAGCGCCAGCGTGATATACGTCACACGGATGACGCACCAGCACACCAGCATGGTGTACATGGGCATCTTGGCCCGGCCCGCTCCCCGCATCACGGCGGAGATGCTGTGGGCGAAGGCCAGCGCAAAGTAGAACAGCGCCTCCGTCCGGGTCTGTCGTACGCCGATGGCGATGACCGCCGGGTCATCGTTGAACAGGGCGATGGCATAGGGGGGCCACCAGCAGTAGTGTCAATCCGATAAGCTCCGCCAGCAGCATGGAGCAGGTGAAGCCCACCCGTGCGCCCCTCTTGGCCCGGTCATACTGCCCTGCACCCAGATTCTGTCCCGTGAAGGTAGTCAGTGCCATGGCAAAGGAGGTGATGGGCAGGAACACAAAGCCCTCCACCTTGGCGTAGGAGCCGCAGCCCGCCATGGCATCGGAGCCGAAGGCGTTGATGTTGGACTGCACCACCACGTTGGCGATGGCGATGATGGAGTTCTGCACACCGGAGGGGATGCCCTGCGCCGTGATCTGCTTGAGCATCGGCAGCTCGAAGCGGATGCGCTTGGGAACCAGCCGATAGGGGCCGTCCGCCTGCATCAGCTTCCGGAAGCACAGCACGGCGCTGACCATCTGGCTCACCACCGTGGCGATGGCGGCGCCGTTGACACCCCATTTCAGCGCTCCCACGAAGATCAGATCCAACGTCACATTGGTGATGGAGGAGATGATGAGGTAGCGCAGGGGACTGCGGCTGTCGCCTACCGCCTGCAAAATGCCCATGCAGGCGTTGTAGACGATCATAAAGAGGCTGCCCATGAAGTACAATCGGAAATATTGGATGGACTGGGGCAGCACGTCCTCCGGCGTCCGCATCCACACCAGGATCTGGGGGGTCAGGAAGATGCCCACCAGCGTCAGCAAAACGCCGCAGACCATGGCGAAGGCCAGATCGGTATGCACCGCCGCCTCCAGCCGATCATAGCACTTGGCGCCGAAATAGCGGCTGATGATAACGCCGGCCCCCACAAACAGGCCCATAAAAAAGCCCGTCATCATAAAGATGAGGTTCCCGCTGCTGGACACCGCCGCCAGAGCGTCCTTGCCCACAAATTTTCCTACAATGATGCTGTCCGCCGTGTTATACAGCTGCTGACAGAGATTGCCTAAAAACAGCGGCAGGGCAAAATACGCCAGTTGCTTCCAAATGACGCCCTGCGTCATGTCCATGCTCTGGTTTTTGCTCTTCAATTCGGCACCCCTCTCCTTTGGATAAAATTTCTTTACAGTCCGTTTATTATACCGCCGCTTTTTCAAAAGGTCAAGAGACAGCGACACATCTCCGCACATTGTATACAACCGACGCACAGTGCCGCTTTTCCCACGTTTTCGCCGCTTTGCCGGATTTGAACCCCTATTTTATCCTCTTTTCCGGCATATCCCCGCATTGACAAATTTCCCTTACGCCGTATAATAATTATAATTAGTACATGAATCACTCCCACGGAACAAAAAGGAGCTATTGTATGAACGAGATCTATGTGGTCGGGCATCGGAACCCCGACACGGATTCCATCGTGGCTGCCATGTCCTATGCCGCTCTGCGGAATGCTCTGGGCGACCGGGACTACGTAGCGGCCTATCTGGGCCACGTCAGCGACGAGACCCAGCGTCTGCTGGATCGCTTCGGTCTTCAGCCACCCCAGCTGATCCAAAATGTCCGCACACAGGTGGCGGATCTGGATTATGATACGCCGCCTGCCCTGAACGCCACCGTCACCATGGACCGGGCCTGGCACATTATGCGGGAACAGCGCATCTCCGCCATCCCCGTGGTCAACGAGGACGGCACCCTGTATGGGACCCTCTCCGCCGGTGACATCGCCACATACAGCATGAACACCATCGGCGAGCCACGCGTGGAGGCACTGCCCCTGTTCAATCTTCTGAGCGTCATCGAGGGCCGTGTGCTCAACGACACCGGTGATCTGGTGGACTCTGTTACCGGCGACGTGGTCATTGCCCTGCCCCAGAGCTGCGAGAATCTGCTGTGGAACGGTCGGGAGCATATCGTCTTGTGCGGCGACCAGCCGGACATGATTCGCCGGGCGCTGGAGACCAATGTAGGCTGCCTGATCCTGTGCCAGACGGAGGTAGATCAAGCGCTGCTGGCAGACGCTCAAAATACCTGCATCATTTCCAGCCCCTACGATGCCAGCCGGGTGGCCCGTCTTATCTATCAGGCCATCCCCATCTCCCGCCCCTGCCACACTGACGACATCGTCTGCTTCCATCTGTCGGACTATATCGACGATGTGCGGGAAGTGGTGTTGAAGAGCCGCTACCGCTGCTACCCGGTGCTGGACCAGAACGAGAAGGTCGTTGGCACCCTGTCCCGGTATCACCTGCTGCGCCCCCGGCGCAAGCGTGTGGTGCTGGTGGACCACAATGAGCGGGCGCAGGCCGTACAGGGTCTGGATCAGGCGGAGATTCTGGAGATCATCGACCACCACCGTCTGGCGGATATCCAGACCACCCAGCCCATCCGGGTCCGCAAATGAGCCGGTGGGCAGCACCAATACCATCATCACCGGAATGTATCAGGAGCACGGCGTCATGCCCCTCCCCGGCTATGGCAGGCCTGATGGCAGCAGCCATTCTATCCGATACTGTCATGTTCAAATCCCCACCTGCACCAAGCGGGATGTGGCCATGGCCGAGCGCATGGCCCGCATTGCCAACGTCTCCCTCAACGAGCTGGGCAAGCTTCTCTTCGATGGCAGCTTTGACGGTAAATCCGCCGAGGAGCTGCTGCACAGCGACTTCAAGGAGTTCCACATTGCCGAGCAGAATCTGGGCGTGGGCCAGATCACCTGTCTGGATTCCGAGGATATGCTCCAGCGCCGGGAGGAGTTTCTGGAGGCCATGCGCCACGATCAGACGGAGCACCACTACGACATGGTGATCCTGATGCTGACAGACGTGCTGATGGAGGGTACGCAGCTGCTGTATGTGGGCAGCGATGACGTCATCCGCAATGCCTTCTCCGCCGAGCCCAAGGACAACAGCCTCTTCCTGCCCAAGGTCATGAGCCGGAAAAAGCAGATCATCCCCATGCTCACCGCCCTCTGGGGCTGATATCCCCGCACTTCACACAAGGACAGGCTCCCGCCTGTCCTTGTTTTTCTCTCCATATCGTGCTATACTGACACAAATCACCCACGGAGGTATCGCCTATGCATCACTGTATATCTGGGTGCCAACTGCGGCACCGACCCCCATTTGGCGCAGGCCGTCCGGGAACTGGGAGCATGGATCGGTGCCGCAGGCCACACGCTGGTCTACGGCGGCTCCAAAACCGGACTCATGGGCCTGCTGGCCCAAAGCTTCATGGCGCAGGAGCTGCAATACGACGGTCTGACCCAACTCATCGTCACCCGAAGCATGGCGGAGCGCAAGGCCAAAATGATCCAGCTGGGGGACGCCTTCATCGCCTTCCCCGGCGGCACCGGCACACTGGAGGAGATCACGGAGGTCATGTCGCAGGTATCGCTGGGCCAGCTGTCCGCCCCCTGCATCCTCTACGATCTGGACGGCTACTATCGCCACCTGAAGGCCCTTCTGGACCACATGATCTCCGCCGGTCTCTCCTCCTCGGAGCGCCAGCAGGGCATCCACTTCGCCCGGAGTCTGTCTGAAATTCAGGCGCTGCTGTCCTGATCTCCCATCGGGCCAAATCATCCCCCCGTCCCAAGGCCTCCGGCTCCGGGACAAAAAAAGAGCCTGCCAAACTGGCAGGCTCTTTTTGATGACCAACTTACTCGGTAACGAAGGGCAGCAGAGCGATCTGACGGGCACGCTTAATGGCCTCGGTCAGCTGACGCTGATGCATAGCGCAGGTACCGGTGGTACGGCGGGGCAGGATCTTGGAGCGCTCGCTGATGAAGCGGCGCAGCTTGGCGGCATCCTTATAATCGATATGCTCGCACTTATCCACGCAGAACTGGCAAACCTTACGGCGCTTACGGCCGTTGCCACGGGGCGCTCTATTTTCACGTTCCATAGCCATGGAAAATTCCTCCTTATAAAGATTTCATGTGCCTTGGCACATCAGAACGGCAGATCGCCGTCCTCCTCGTCGATCTCGGCAAAATCGGACGGGCCGCCCACCGGGGCGGAATACCCTCCGGCGGGAGCACCGTAGGCAGGAGCCTGAGAATAACCGCCGTTATTCCCACCGGCACCGCCGGGTCTGCTGTCACCGAAATAGACATTGTCGGCAACCACCTCCGCACTTCTGCGGTTGTTGCCCTCCTTGTCTTTCCAGTCACGGATCTGGAGCCGCCCCTCCACCACGGCCATGCGGCCCTTGGTGAAATACTTGGAGACGAACTCCGCCGTGCTGCGCCAAGCCACCACATCGATGAAATCGGTCTCCTTTTCGCCGCTCTGGGACTTATAGTCCCGATCCACGGCCAAAGAGAAGCTGGTGACCGCCGTACCGCTCTGAGTACGCCGCAGCTCCGGGTCCCTGGTCAGGCGACCCATGATGAAAATCTTGTTCAGCATTGTGCTTCCCCCTTACTCGTCCTTGCAGACGATCATGGAACGCATCACGCCCTCGGTAATGCCCAGGATACGATCCAGCTCCTTGGGGAATTCCGGTGCGCTGGTGAAGCTCATCAGCACATAGTAGCCTTCGGTCTTGTAATCGATGGCGTAAGCAAGACGACGCTTGCCCCACTCATCCACGACCACGTCGGAGCAGCCGTGCTGCTCAGCCAGAGCCTGGAACTTTGCCACATTGGCGGCAATAGCCTCCTCACCCTGTGCCGGGTCGAGAATGTAAACGACCTCATAGTTGGCGGAAATCTTAGCCATACTTTTTGCACCTCCTTTTGGACTTATGGCCCTCACGCTGCGGTGAGAGCAAGGATTTGCCCGCATACGCAGGCCTAATTATTATACCGGATATCCGCCAAAAGTCAAGAAGTTTTTGGGAATATTCCGTGGAAAATCCCCTCTTTTTTGCCCTTCCCGGCAGAAAGGGCTTGAAATTACCGAAGGAATCCTTTAGAATAAGGTGTCAAATCATCCCTTCGGTGCATGAAAACGCCGGGAAAGGAGTCCCTATGGAGCATATCACCAGCCGTCACAACCCCCTCATGGGCCATATCCGCAGGTTGGCCGGCTCCGCCGCCTACCGGCGGGCGACGGGGGAATTCCTCTGCGACAGTCCCAAGCTGCTGCAGGAGGCCCTGCTGTGGCAGGCGGAGATCACCGCCGTGGTGACCATCTCCCCTCTGCCCCGGCTGCCGGAGCACATCCGGCAGGTGCAGGTGCCGGAGGACGTCATGGCCTCCATCTCCCCGGTAAAGACCCCTCAGGGGGTGCTTTTCACCTGCCGCCTGCCCCAGCTTCCCCTGCCCCAGACTCTCACCGGCCGGCGGTATGTGCTGCTGGACGGGGTGCAGGACCCCGGCAACGTAGGCACCATCCTGCGGACGCTGGACGCCTTCGACGCCGACGGCCTGCTGCTTACCGGCGGCTGCGCCGACCCCTACGGCTGGAAGGCGGTGCGCTCGTCCATGGGGGCCGTGTTCCGCCGCCCCATCTATTCCGACACACCGGAGGAACTGGCGGCCCTGCTGCACCGCAGCGGCCTGCCCCTGTACGGTGCCGCCCTGCGGGAGGACACCGTGGACGCCCGGCAGGCGGACTACACCCGCTGCACGCTGGCCATCGGCAGTGAGGGCCGTGGCCTGAGCCGGGAGGTGCTGGACCTGTGCGATCAAACCATCCGTATTCCCATGTCAGACCGCTGCGAATCTCTGAATGCGGCCATTGCCGCAGCGGTGCTGCTGTGGGAGAGCTGGCGATAAGGAGGGACCTCACATGGCTGCTCTGAAATACTGGGTATGGTTCACCACCCTGCCGGGGCTGACCAACCGCAGCAAGCTTCTGCTTCTGGAGCATTTCCCCTCGCCGGAGGACATATACTACGCCCAGCCGGAGGATCTCCCTCCGGTGGAGGGGCTGTCCTCCTCTCAGGCGGCGCTGCTGTCGGACAAGTCCACAGACCGGGCCGAGGACGTGCTGGCCCACTGCGCCAAGGGGGATATCTTCCTGCTGACCATGCAGGACGCCCTCTATCCGGACCGCCTGCGGAACATCTATGACCCGCCGGTGCTGCTGTATGGCCGGGGCCGGATGCCCCTGTTCGATGAGGAGGCCGCCGTCTCCGTGGTGGGTACCCGGACGTGTACCCCCTATGGCATCTCCGCCGCCGAGGAGCTGGGCTACCAGCTGGCGAAGGAGGGTGCCGTGGTGGTGTCGGGCCTTGCCAAGGGCATCGACGGTGCCTCCCACCGGGGTGCTCTGCGGGCCGGCGGCTTTACGGCGGCCGTGCTGGGCGGCGGCGTGGACGTGGTCTATCCGGCGGAGAACCGGCGGCTCTACGAGGACATCGCCGCCACCGGCGTGCTGCTGAGCGAGTACCCGCCGGGAACGGAGCCTATGGGCAGCCACTTCCCCGTCCGCAACCGTATCCTCAGCGGCCTGAGTCTGGCGGTGCTGGTGGTGGAGGCCCCGGAGCGCAGCGGCGCTCTCATCACCGCCAATACGGCGCTGGAGCAGGGACGGGACGTGTTCGCCGTCCCCGGCCCCATCGACGCCCCCAACAGCCGGGGCAGCAACCGCCTCATCCGGGACGGCGCAGGACTTGTGACCTGCGGCTGGGACATTCTGGAGGGGTACCGGAGCCGGTTCCCCCACCGGCTGCGCCCCTCGTCGGAGAATCTTCCTCCGGTGCCGGAGCAGGACAGTCTCCCCGCTCAAAGGGCGGAGGAATCGTCCACGGCGAAGCCGGAGAAGAAGGAAACTCCCCCCGCCCTGCCGGTACTGGACCTGACGGCAGATACGGCGGGTCTGACGGACGATCAGATCCGCATCCTACAGGTGCTGACCACCGATGCCCCTCTGCTCACCGATGACGTGGCGGAGCGGGCCGACCTGCCCATTCGGCGGGTGCTGTCAGCCCTGACGGTATTAGAGATCGACGGATATGCCACGCAGCACGGAGCACGGCGCTTCGTCCGCACGGTGGAGATCCGGTTGTAAAAAGGAAGGATAAGAACATGGCAAAAAAAGCAGCCCGAAATCTGGTGATCGTGGAGTCCCCCGCCAAGGCCAAGACCATCGGCAAGTATCTGGGACCGGATTACGAGGTCAGGGCCAGTATGGGACATCTGCGTGACCTGCCCAAAAGCAAGCTGGGCGTGGATGTCGAGCACGACTTCGAGCCCAACTACCGCCCCATCCGGGGTAAGGAGGAGCTTATCAATGAGCTGAAAAAACTCTCCAAGGCCAGCGACACCGTATATCTGGCCACCGACCCGGACCGTGAGGGGGAGGCCATCAGCTGGCACCTGAAGAACCTGCTGGACCTCAGCGACGAAAAAGCCAAGCGAGTCACCTTCAACGAGATCACCCGCAAGGTGGTCACCGAGAGCATCCACCACCCCCGTGAGATCGATCAGGATCTGGTGGACGCCCAGCAGGCCCGGCGTATTCTGGACCGCATCGTGGGCTATGAGCTGTCCCCCCTGCTGTGGAAAAAGATCCGGCGGGGCCTGTCGGCAGGCCGGGTGCAGTCGGTGGCCATGCGTCTGGTGGCAGACCGGGAGAAGGAGATCAAGGACTTCGTCCCCCAGGAGTACTGGACGCTGGACGCCCTGCTGAAAAACGACGGCGGCGTCCCCTTCCGGGCCAGATACTACGGCAAGGACGGCAAGAAATATGAGCCCACCTCTCAGGAGGAGGTCAGCGCCATTCAGGCGGAGGTGCAGGACCTGCCTTTCGCCGTCAAGAGCGTGAAGCGCACGGATAAGCAGCGCTCCCCCGCCCCGCCCTTCACCACCTCCACCATGCAGCAGGATGCCTCCCGGAAACTGAACATGACTCCCCGGCGCACCATGGCCATCGCCCAGCAGCTGTATGAGGGCGTGGACATCACCGGCGAGGGTACCGTGGGCCTCATCACCTATATGCGTACTGACTCCCTGCGGATCTCCGACGAGGCGCAGGCGGCGGCCCGCAGCTTCGTCACCGGGCGCTACGGCGCAGGCTACTGTCCCGCCGCCCCCCGGCAGTATAAGACCAAGGCCGGGGCGCAGGACGCCCACGAGGCCATCCGCCCCAGCGACGTGGATCTGACCCCGGAGCGGGTCAAAAGCGATCTTACCAGCGAGCAGTATCGGCTGTACCGCCTGATCTGGAGCCGTTTTCTGGCCAGCCAGATGTCCAACGCCATCTATGACAGCGTCAGCGTAGAGCTGGGGGCCGGAGCCCACAGCTTCCGGGCCAGCGCCAGCAGCCTGAAGTTCGCCGGCTATACCGCCGTATACGAGGAGAGCCGGGACGACGAGAAGGAGGAAAAGGCCCCCGCCCTGCCCCCGCTGGCACAGGGCGAGGTGGTGACGCTGACGGGCTTTGACCCGGCCCAGCACTTCACCCAGCCCCCCGCCCGGTTCACCGATGCCTCTCTCATCCGGGCCATGGAGGAAAACGGCATCGGCCGCCCCTCCACCTATGCGCCCACGGTGTCCACCATTCTGGACCGGGAGTATGTCATCAAGGACGGCAAGTACCTGAAAATGACGCCGCTGGGCGACGTGGTCAACGGCCTTATGTGCGACCGCTTCAAGGACATCGTGGACGTGAAGTTCACCGCCCACATGGAGGAGGAGCTGGATGAGGTGGAGTCCGGAAAGCTGCCGTGGAAGCAGCTGCTGCGCCAGTTCTACGGTGGCTTCGAGTCCAATCTCCATCAGGTGGAGAAGGACATGGAGGGTGTTTATCTGAAGGTCCCCGACGAGGTCACCGAGGAGAAGTGTGACCTCTGCGGCAGGAACATGGTCATCAAGTCCGGCCGGTTCGGCCGGTTCCTGGCCTGCCCCGGCTACCCGGAGTGCAAGTTCACCAAGCCTCTGGTGGTGGAGATGCCGGGCCGCTGCCCTGTGTGCGGCGGCCGGCTCATGAAGCGCACCGGTGTCAGCAAGAAATCCGGCAAGCAGTATAACTATTACTGCTGCGAAAAAGTTCCCCACCTGCTCCTTCGTCACCTTCGACGTACCGGTGAAGGACGACTGCCCTGTCTGCGGCCACACCATGTTCAAGAAATCCGGTCGGGGCTTCAAGCGTCCCTTCTGCATCAACCCGGCGTGCGAAAATTTCCTGCCGGAGGATC
>VOFF01000315.1_pt1 | contig 48000 bp, 54 predicted proteins | sample 5384061 | NCBI WGS metagenome assembly VOFF01 (sample SAMN12384725, study PRJNA508395) | human gut metagenome | isolation source: healthy gut E | host: Homo sapiens | reverse complement strand
CGACGGATACGGCAAACAGTACATCGCATCGAGACCACCCGGCCGCTCGTCGTGGTCACCGCGCCCGGCCCTGGCTCCGGCAAACTCGCCACGTGCCTGAGCCAGCTCTACCACGAGCACCAGCGCGGCATCGACGCCGGCTATGCCAAATACGAGACGTTCCCCCATCTGGAATCTTCCGCTGAACCATCCGGTCAACATCGCGTACGAGGCTGCCACCGTCGACCTCGACGATGCCAATATCATCGATCCCTTCCATCTGGAAGCCTACGGCATCACCACGGTCAACTACAACCGCGACGTCGAAGCATTCCCCGTGCTCAAGGCCATGATGGAGCGCATCATGGGCGAAAGCCCCTATCAGAGCCCCCCCACCGATATGGGCGTCAACATGGCCGGATACGCCATTGTGGACGACGATGCCTGCCGCGATGCCGCGCGTCTGGAAATCGTGCGCCGCTACTTCGCCGCCGCCGTGCACTTGAAGCGCACCGGCACTGGCGAGGAACAGGTGGAGCGGCTGCGCTCCATCATGAACCGGGCCGGCGTGACCCCCGATCTTTCTCCCGCCCGCGCCGTGGCTCTTGAGAAGGAGGCCGCCACCGGTGCCCCGGCTGGCGCCATGGTGCTGCCGATGGCCATGTGGTCACCGGCAAAACCGGCGACCTGTTGGGCGCGGCCAGCGCGCTGCTGATGCACGCGCTCAAGGCCGTCACCGGTGTTGACGAAACCATTCCGGTAATCGACGATGCCGCCATCGAACCCATCTGTCGGCTGAAAACCGAACATCTCAACAGCGTGAACCGACGCTTGCACTCGGATGAGACGCTGATTGCATTGTCAATCACCAGCGCCACCAGTCCTGTGGCCGCTCGCGTCATCGACGGGCTCAAACAGTTGCAGGGCTGCGACGCCTTCTTCTCCGTTATCATCTCATCCACGGACGAGGCGCTGTATCGCAAACTCGGCATCAACGTGTGCTGCGAACCGAAGTACGAACGGGTGAGTCTGTATCACCGGTAAGCGCCACCGATAAGCGCGGTATGCCGCGAATCGTCAAGCCGGTAATCATGCAGCATGCGGCCTGACGATTCGCTGCTGTCGCATTGTCTCTCCCCTCGGCCATGCTGGGCTTGTTTTCCGTTTGTTGGAGAGAACGGGGAATGCCATCGGCACTACGGAAAGAGAAGGATTATCCGTGAAGCGGTTCGTGGGTTTAGACGGTATTAAAAGGACTAGCGCTGATAGCCATTGTGCTGTACCACTGCATGCAGCAACGGCTGCCAGGCGGATTCTACGGAGTCGACGTGTTCTTCACCGTCTCTGGATTCCTGATTGCCGTCAGTTTGATTCGTTCTCTGGCGAAAACCGGATCGCTGAATCTCGTGCGATATATTCCCAAGCGTGCAGTACGTCTCTATCCGGCGCTGTTTCTGCTGATTCCGGTCATCGTCTCCGTCGGCTGGCTGTTCGATCACGACATTCTGGTTTCCATCCGCGACCAAGTCATCACCGTGCTGCTGGGCTGCTACAACTGGTACGCCATTGCCGGAGGCCAAAGCTATTTCGACCAAATGAACCCGCAGGTGTTTCGCCATCTGTGGTTCATTGGCGTGCTCATGCAGTTCTACGTCATCGTGCCGTTCATCGTCTGGCTGATGTGGAAGCTCCGCCAGACGAAACTGTCTTCACTCATCCCACTGGGACTCGCGGCGTTCAGCAGTATCGCCATGTGGGTGATGTATGTGCCCAAAGGCGACCCCACCCGCGTCTACTTCGGCACCGATACCCACAGCATGGGCCTGATGCTGGGTGTGGCTCTCGCCTGGTGGGTCACCGCTCCTCAGTTGGGCCACGCTCGCCAGAGGGCTGTGCCGATGCCCCGCACCATTAGCTCGAGCGCTTCGGCAGCCGCACATCGGGCTCCGTTACCTCGGATTCCCGTGGAGCATCGCATCTGGAATGCGGCGGCACGGTATTGGCGTTCCTCAGCCTGATTGCCTTGGTCACCATGGCGGTTATCGGCAAACAGGATGCATTCGCCTTCCGCGGTGGCATCATATTGTCCAGCTTGTTGTCCGTGCTGCTGATTGCCGGTACCATCTCCGACGATTCCTGGATGCAAAGCCTCATGGTGTTCAAGCCATTGGCCTCCCTCGGCAAGTATTCGTACGGCATCTACCTGTGGCACTGGCCGTTGTGGATTCTTTCCAGCGCCCTTGCCCCGAAGATCTTCAAGGCAGTAGGGCCTTGGCCTCTCATCATGACCGCGTTGCTCACCGCCATTGCGGTGATGATTTCCCTGGCTGATGGTGGAGAAACCGGCGGCAACGCACTCGGTGATATCCGTCGTGGTGCCCCTTCGCACGAACAAGAAGAATCATGTGGCCCGGGTTATTGCCGTTGACGTTATCCTGGTGCTGTCGTTGGCCGGCTGCGTGCAGGGCATTGCTCATGCACCTGCGAAAACCGCCATGCAGATCCAGCTGGAGCAACAGGCCGCACAACTGGAACGTATGCAGAAAACCGAACACGTGCTGCTGCGCCATGCCGTGCCGGCACCGCCCAAGCCCAAGCATGAGATGCCCACCGGCGATCAGATTACCGCCATAGGCGATTCGGTGATGCTGGCCTCATCACAGGGCCTTTCGGAAGTCTTCCCCGGCATTCAGACCGACGCGAGCGTTTCCCGCTCCATCATGGTCGCCCCCGAACTCATCGGCAACGCTCTGTCCGCCGGCAGTCTGCGGCAGTGGGTGTTGATCGGCCTTGGCACCAATTCGGCAATCACCCCGATCAGTTGGACCAGATTCGTAATATGATCGGCCCCGACCGCGTGCTGGTACTGGTCAATGCCCACGGAGACCGTACGTGGATTCCACCTACCAACCAGGTGCTTGCCGACTATGCGGCCGCACATCCAGACAATGTGGTGCTGGTGGATTGGGATGCCACAGCCAACGCGAACGCGCAGGTGCTCGGCTCCGACGGCATCCACCCGAGCATGGATAGCGATATCTATGCAAAGGCGGTCAAACAGGCCATCGAACAATGGATCGCAAGCGGCAGGTGAACGGCAGGCAACGCTGAGTTGTCCAACCAGTCGTGAAGAACGGCTATGCTGAAGACTGCATCAACGAGACCACACGTTGGGAGAGATGGTGAGCGCAATCCTTGAAGGGAAGCCCGATAAGAATCTTATTCTCGTTACGGGAAGGATTCATCCGAAGTTGGCTGAGGATGTCGCCGAGCAGCTCGGCATCGACGTCCTTGAAACCACCGCATACGATTTCGCCAACGGCGAGATGTACGTGCGCTACACTGAATCGGTGCGTGGCGCCGATGTGTTCGTGCTGCAAAGCCACTACAAGCCCATCAACAAGGCGATCATGGAGCAGCTCATCATGATCGACGCATTGAAGCGCGCCTCGGCCCGTTCCATTACTGCGGTCTGCCCGTTGCTCGGCTACTCCCGTCAGGACAAGAAGCACCGCGGCCGAGAGCCCATCTCCTGCCGTCTGGTGTTCGACCTGCTGAAGACCGCCGGTGCCGACCGCATCATGTCGGTCGATCTGCATGCCGCGCAGTCCCAAGGCTTCTTCGACGGCCCGGTCGATCATCTGGTGGCCATGCCAGTGCTGGTCGACTACATCCGTGATCGTTTCCAGGGCCATCTCGACAACGTCGCCGTCGTCTCCCCCGACGCCGGCCGCATTCGCGTGGCCGAGCAGTGGGCGCAGCGTCTCGGCGGCGGTCCGCTCGCTTTCGTGCACAAGACGCGCGACATCACCCGCCCGAACCAGGCGGTCGCCAACCGTGTGGTCGGCGACGTCGCCGGCAAGGACTGCGTGCTTGTCGATGACCTGATCGACACCGCCGGTACCATCGCGGGCGCATGCCACGTGCTGCAGGACGCGGGAGCCAAGTCGGTGACCGTGGTCGCCACGCATGGCGTGCTCTCCGGCCCGGCCATCGAGCGACTCAAGAACTGCGGTGCGCGCGAGGTCGTGCTGACCGACACCGTGCCGATTCCCGAGGAAAAGCGCTGGGATGGCTTGACTGTCCTGTCGATCGCCCCCTGCTGCTGGCCAGCGCCATCCGCGCCGTATTCGAGGACGGCTCGGTCGCCGAACTGTTCGACACCTACCCCGAGCACCACGGTCAAGGCTTCCTGTTCGCCTGATCACGTGCGTGTTTGTTCGTGGAAAGCACACGATGCGAGACGCGACATGGCGTAGCCTTTCGGTAAATACCGACAGTATGGTATAAATGAACACTTGTGGGCCGAAAGCCCACGACTCCCCATGGTGTAATGGCAGCACACGGGTCTTTGGAACCCTTTGTCTTGGTTCGAGTCCAGGTGGGGGAACGGCTGACGGCCGCTCGACATCCGGGCGGCCGTCTATTGTTTTGAGGTGTTTCCACCCTCAATAGACATTCCGATCGAAGGGAATACGTCAGTTATGGCATTATCCGCAGCCATCGTCCTCGCCGCCGGCGAGGGTACCCGCATGCGTTCCAACAAGCCGAAGGTGCTGCATGCTTTTGCAGGCAAGACCTTCCTGAACAGGGTCATGGATTCGGTGGCCGCCCTGAATCCCGACACGTTGGCCGTGGTCGTGCACTTCCAGGCCGAGCGCGTCGCCGAAGCCGCCCGCTCCTATGACGAGCAGGTCACCATTGTGAACCAGGACGACATTCCCGGTACCGGCCGCGCCGTGCAGTGCGCAATGGCGCAGCTCACCGAGGCTGGCAAGGTCGATGGCCCGGTGCTGATCGCCGCCTCCGACATGCCGCTGCTCGACAGCGAGACGCTGCACCGTCTGGTCGAATTCCACACCGCCTCCGGCAACGGCGCCACTGTGCTCACCACCATCCTCGATGACCCGACCGGCTACGGCCGCATCATCCGCGATCGCGAAGGCAACGTGCTGCGCATCGTTGAACAGAAAGACGCCAACCGCAGCGAACTCGCCGTGCAGGAAGTGAACACCTCAGTCTACGTGTTCGAGGCTTCCGTGCTTACCGAGGCAATCGCCGGACTGAAGTCGAACAACGCGCAGGGTGAGTTCTATCTGACCGACGCGCTGGAAACCGCCAAGGCCGCTGGCAAGGTCGGCGCGTTCGCCGCTCCGGATCCGCTCACCGTCGAAGGCGTGAACGACCGCGTGCAGCTGGCCGCGCTGTCCAAGACCTACAACCGCCGCGTCTGCGAGCGCTGGATGCGCGACGGCGTGACCATTCTTGACCCGGAAACCACCTGGATCGAGGACGATGTCCAAATCGGCCGCGACGCCACCATCCTGCCCGGCTCCTTCCTGCAAGGCCACACGGTGGTCGGCGAGGACGCCATCGTCGGCCCGTACACCACCCTGATCGACGCAACCGTGGACGAAGGTGCCGTGGTCGAGCGTTCCCGCGTACAGGAATCGCACATCGGCGCACGCACGAACATCGGCCCGTGGACCTACCTGCGCCCGGGCAACGAGTTCGGCGAGGATGCCAAGGCCGGCGCGTTCGTCGAAATGAAGAAGGCGCACATCGGCAACGGCACCAAGGTGCCGCACCTGAGCTACGTGGGCGACGCCCAGCTTGGCGACCACACCAACATCGGCGGCGGCACCATTACCGCCAACTATGACGGCGTGCACAAGAACCGCACCACCATCGGCTCCGGTTGCCACGTGGGTGCCGGCAACCTGTTCGTGGCCCCGGTTGAAGTGGGCGACAACGTGACCACCGGCGCCGGTTCCGTGGTGCGCCACGCCGTGCCGAGCGACACGATGGTCTACTCCGAGAATACGCAACACAACGTCGAGGGCTGGAAGCCCGCCTGGGAGCGCTGAACCATGCCCGCACTTCAGGATTCCATCAACGCCGTCCGCGTGGCCGCCGAGGCCGCGGACCGTATCAAAGCCACCGACATCGTGGCCTTCGACGTAGCCGACCTGCTCGGCATCACCGACATCATGATGATCGCCGGCGCCTCCAACGAGCGCCAGGTGCTGGCCGTGGCCGAGGAAATCGAAAAGGACCTGTTCCTTAAGTGCTCCGGCCGCCAGCCGCGCTCGCGCGAGGGCCTGACCGAGGGCCAGTGGGTGCTGCTTGACTACGGTGATTTCGTGGTTCATGTCATGCACGAGGAATCGCGCGAATTCTACGGGCTCGAACGACTCTGGCGCGACTGCCCGGCCATCGATCTTGAACTCGCACACCCGGAAACGGCGGAGCATGCGGAAGATGCTGCCGTCACCACCGCGTAACGTGCGAATCGCGTAACGCTGATACTTTGCTGATATTCGCTGATATTCGCGATGTCGGGCTGCCTGTTGCCGAACGTCATTGACGGCACCAGGCAGCCCTCCCTCCTTTTCCTGTTTCCTCACTGGAACCGAAAGGATCGTCACTATGACCAATCATGTTCGTTCCGTTTTCCTTATCCGTCATGGACGTACCTCCTACAACGCCGCTCACAAGCTCCAAGGCCAGGTCGACATTCCGCTGGACGCCGTGGGTGAATGGCAGGTCAAGCAGACCGCCGCGGCCTTGAAAAGCCTGTACGTCGATCGTCGGCCGGAAATCAACCACCGGTTCATTGTCTGCTCCGATTTGAAGCGTGCGCACGCCACCGCGCAAGCTTTCGCCGACGTATTGGGTGGAATCGAGCCCGTCGATGATCGTCGCGTCCGTGAACGCAGCTTCGGTGATTGGGATGGCCATGCCGTGGCCGAACTGGCCGAACGCTACCCCGAGGACTTCCGTTCCTGGATGGAGTCTCGGGGCGGCGAGCTGAAGTATGGTGCCGAGCCCAAGGAAGCTGTGGGCAAGCGCGGCGTAGAGGCTCTTGAGGACTGGTCCACGCGTGCCGGAGACGACACGGACCTGTTCGTGTTCTCGCACGGCGCATGGATTGCGCAGACATTGCAGACCCTGTTGGGCATTTCTGCAATCGATCCGACCTTTTCTACGGTGGTTTCATTGCGTAATGCGCACTGGGTGCGCTTTGGTGCCGATGGACAATCCCGATGGCACTGTGCGCTGGCGTCTGCTGGACTACAATCACGGTCCGGCCATCGCCGACACCGACGAGTGGGAACGCGAACGCTGATCGTGTCACGGCTCCCCTGCTGAGCCAACAGGTTCAGTGTATTCGAAAAACCGTTCAAGCAGTAATTGAATAACCCAATGCCTGAATAATGGCGGAAACAAGCCAAAAAGTGTCGCCAAATCCCACTTTTTGCCATTTGGCGACACGCCGGCTTTTGCCAGAATCGACATCTCGTCGTAATGTATACGAGGTCCAAACAACGGGCCAACAACTGAAAACGGGGCTATAGCGCAGCTGGTAGCGCATCTCCATGGCATGGAGAGGGTCGGGGTTCGAATCCCCCCTAGCTCCACGACGAAGCCATCAAATCAGGCGATATGGTGGTTTCTCCGCTGGTTCATGGCGGGTCTTGCGACTCCCATGAATCGGATAGCTTCACTCGGGGCTATAGCGCAGCTGGTAGCGCATCTCCATGGCATGGAGAGGGTCGGGGGTTCGAATCCCCCAGCTCCACAATCAAGGCCGGTGCTTCATGCACCGGCCTTTTTCGTTTTTCTGGCCTATCGGCCGACTTTTGCGCAACATTCCCCGGAAAGCGTCGCCAAGGGGACGCTCTTCCGATTGGCGCGACACCGGCGTGAGCGATAACAGTAATCGCCACTACAATGAGGTGTGGTCCCTATCGTGTTGATTATCAAAGGAGACAAAAACATCGTGACCGTCACCCGTGTATATATCGCCAGCCCTGAAGGCGCCAATGGCCGCAACGTCGTCGCTTACGGCATGCTCAACGCATTGACTTCCAAGTACAAGACCATGGTGTTCCGCCCTGCTGTGTCCAACCATGACGAATTCACCCCGATCCTACTCGCCGCCTCCAATGCCGGACTCGGCGTGGCCCTGTCCACCGGCCTCGATGTGCACAAGGTGCGCGAGGATAAGAACACCGCCCGTGGCGATATCGTCGGCGCGTTCAACGATGCCATGGACGTTTCCCGCGCGGACGCCGCCCTGATCGTGGGCACCGACAAGTCCCACGTCAACGATCCGACCAGCTATGAATTCGACGCGAATGTCGCCGCTGATCTGAAGGCCGGCGTGTTCCTAGCCGTGTGCACCATCGACCGTTGGCCGCACGAGCTCGACGAGACCGTCAAGCTGTCCATCGAGGGCATGGAGGCCGCTGGCAACAAGGTGCTCGGCATCTTCGTGACCGGATGCGAGCCGCGCCACGCTTTCTCCGTTAAGGAGACCCTCGCCAAAAAAGTACGGCCTGCCGGTCTGGACTCTTCCGCAGGTGCCGTTCACCGATGAATCCACCAAGGATGATCTGGCGCTGGAGGCCTTCCGTAAGAACGCTCCCACCGATGAAGTGCTCGCCGCGCTCGATGTGGACGTCACCGCGCCCATCACCCCGTACGCCTTCCAGTTCGGCCTGCTCGGCAAGGCCAAGAGCAACAAGAAGACCATCGTGCTGCCCGAAGGCGAGGAGGACCGCATCATCAAGGCGGCCGACTACCTGCTTGAGCGCGAGATCGTGAACCTCATCATCGTGGGCAACAAGGACGCCATTCTGGCTCGCGGCAAGGAACTGGGCCTGAACTACTTGGAGCGCGCCCGCTTCCAGGCTATGGACGACGAGAACGTGCTGAAGCCCATGGTCGCCAAGCTGTGCGAGTTGCGTGCCAAGAAGGGCATGACCGAGGAGCAGGCCCGCAAGCAGCTGACCGACGCCAGCTACTTCGGCACCATGCTCGTGGTGCTCGGCTACGCCGACGGCCTGGTCTCCGGCTCCGTGAACTCCACCGCCAACACCGTGCGCCCGGCCCTGCAGGTCATCAAGACCAAGCCCGGCCAGAAGCTGGTCTCCGGCGCATTCCTCATGTGCTTCAAGGACCATGTGGCCGTGTTCTCCGACTGCGCCATCAACCTCAACCCGGACGCCGAGCAGCTTTCCGAAATCGCGCTGCAGTCCGCCGAGACCGCACGTGCCTTCGGCATCGACCCGAAGGTCGGTATGCTCTCCTACTCCACCCTCGGCTCCGGCAAGGGACCGGACGTGGACATGGTCGAGGAAGCCACCAAGCTGCTCAAGGAGAAGGCTCCGGATCTGCCGGTGGTCGGTTCCATCCAGTTCGACGCCGCCTGGTCCCCCACCGTGGCCGCCACCAAGGCCAAAGGGCAACGATGTGGCCGGACACGTCAACGTGTTCGTCTTCCCGGACCTGTGCGCCGGCAACATCGGCTACAAAGCTGTGCAGCGCTCCTCCGGCGCCTTGGCCATCGGCCCGGTGCTGCAGGGTCTCAACAAGCCGGTAAACGACCTGTCCCGTGGTGCTCTGGTGCAGGACATCATCAACACCATCGCCCTCACCGCCATCGAAGCGCAGTGAGCCCGGCTTAGCTCCCGGTGGCTCCCGCCAGCTGGAGCCACCGTAATGCTTATTTGTAGCAAGCAACGAGTAATCTAATCAACGGTAACCCGTGTCTCACGGGAACATTCAATCACAATGGAGGATGCCCACAATGGCGAAAACCGTCCTTGTCATCAATTCCGGCTCCAGCTCGATCAGTACCAGCTGGTTGATCTCGAATCCGGCGAAGGCCTCGCTTCCGGCCTCGTCGAGAAGATCGGTGAGCCGGTCGACGGCCACTACAAGCACGAGTACAACGGCGAAAAGCACGAGCTTGAAGAGCCGATTCACGACCACGAGCAGGGTCTGAAGCGCGTGCTCGGCTTCTTCGAGGAGTACGGCCCGAACCTGTCTGAGGCTGGCATTGTCGCCGTCGGCCACCGTGTGGTGCAGGGGTGGCTCCATCTTCCCCGAAGCCGGCCCTCGTGACCAACAAGACCATCAACCAGGTCAAGGATCTGGCTGTGCTCGCCCGCTGCACAACGGCCCGGAGGCCAAGGGCGCCGAAGTCATGCGCTCCCTGCTGCCGGACGTTCCGCAGATCTTCGTCTTCGATTCCTCCTTCTTCTTCCAGCTGCCGAAGGCCGCCAGCACCTACGCGCTGAACAAGGAAATCGCCGATCAGTACCACATCCGCCGCTACGGCGCCCACGGCACCTCCCACGAGTACATCTCTCCTCCGTGGTGCCGGACGTCGTCGGCAAGCCGGCTGAAGGCCTGAAGCAGATCGTTTTGCACATCGGCAACGGCGCTTCCGCTTCCGCTGAGGTCTCCGGCAAGCCGGTTGAGACCTCCATGGGTCTGACCCCGCTTGAGGGCCTGATGATGGGTGGCCGTACCGGTGACATCGACCCGGCTGTGGTCTTCCACCTGATTCGCAACGCCCACATGAACGTGGACGAGCTTGACGCCCTGTTCAACAAGCGTTCCGGCATGATGGGCATGACCGGCTATGGCGATTTGCGTGAGGTTCACCGTCTGGTGTCCGAGGGCAATGAGGACGCCAAGCTGGCTCTGGATGTCTACGTGCACCGCATCGTCAGCTACATCGGCAACTACACCTACCAGATGGGTGGCTGCGACGTGATCACCTTCACCGCTGGCGTGGGCGAGAACGACGACGTGGTCCGCAAGATGGTGTGCGACAAGCTCGCTCCGTTCGGCGTCAAGCTGGACGAGGAGAAAGAACGCCACCCGCTCCAAGGAACCGCGCATCATCTCCACTCCGGACTCCTCCGTGATCATCGCCGTGATCCCGACGAACGAAGAGCTGGCCATCGCCCGCAAGTCCGCCGCAATCGCCGAAGCCGGCACCGACACCTACGGCAACACCTTCGCCAAGTAAGTAACCGCCGTTAGGCATCTCACCAATCTCTAGTTGCAACACTATGGGGGCTGATTCCGATTGGAATCAGCCCCCCATTCGTATATGGTCATGAGACCACTACCCCCGCGTCATACTCCCCTCAGTCGCCTCCGGTGGACAGATCCACTCAGAGAGGGATCCAGGCCCTATAACTTGGCTCCCTTCTCTGAGGGGAGCTGTCCGCGTAGCGGACTGAGGGAGTTCCACCAGAACACAGGACCCCTTACTGCCTCAGCATGCCACTCCACATATCGACGAAATCAGGCAAGGTCTTGCGCGTGGTGGCCACGTTGATGACCTCGATATCGGGAATACGCAGCCCCAGCATCGCGGCGAACGTGGCCATACGGTGATCAGCATAGGTTTCCATCACGGCACCGTGCAACGTCTCCGCCGGCACCGGTTCGATACGCAATCCATCAGGCAATTCCTCAGCCGCTCCCCCCCAACACGACGAATCTCGTTGACCAATGCCTCCAGACGATTCGTTTCGTGGCCGCGCAGGTGACCAATACCAACCATGTCTGTCGATTTATCAGCAAACACCAGAATCGCCGCCAACGAGGGCGCAATCTCCCCCGGCCGCCGTCAAATCGAACGTACCCAGCCCACGCACGGTGCCGTCACCGGTCACCTCGCAATAGCGCACGCCGCCGATGGTCGGGAACGATACTTCGGCACCCATCTGCTCCAGATATCCGGGCAACAGGCCGCCCGGCTGGGTGGTGGTTTCAGGCCAATGAGGCACCCGGACCGTGCCGCCGGCGATCAATGCCGCGCCGAGGAATGGCGCCGCGTTCGACAGATCGGGCTCAACGGTCACCTTGCTCGACAGTTGCATTGCGCGCGGTTCAACCGTCCATGTGCGGGCGGATTCGTCGGCCTCAACCGCACCGCCGGCACCGGTCACATCGGCCACGGTCATGCGAATGTGCGGCAGGCTCGGGGGTCTTCTCCCCGTGTGCGCGAGGTGCAGACCGCCAGGCAGTTTGGAACTAATCAGCAACAGGCCGGAGATGAACTGGGAAGAACCGGACGAATCGATGCTGACCTGCGCCTGGGCGGCCGGCAAGGTTGCAGGCGGCGTAATAGTGAACGGCAGACGGCCAACCTCGCCGTGGTAATCAACCGTTGCACCCAGCTGTTCCAAACCGTCAAGCACCGGCTTCATCGGACGTGCATAAGCCTGTTCGTCGCCATCAAAATTCACTGGGCCATCTGCAAACAGGGCAAGGCCGGGCACGAAACGCATCACCGTGCCGGCCAGTCCGCAGAACACATTGACGTTGCCATGGAATCGGCCGGATACAGGAGGAGTAACCGTTACGGTGGTGTCGGTTGCGGAATCCACGTCGCAGCGGACACCGAGGGCTTCGAGTGCGCCCATCATAAGGTCCGTGTCGCGCGAACGCAGCAGGCCAATCAGAGTAACGGGCTTGCTGCCGAGGGCGGCGAGAATCAGGTAGCGGTTGGATAGGGACTTGCTGCCCGGCACCGTTACCGTAGCGTTCAACGGCTGTGCGGCGAGCGGGGCAGGCCAGAGATTCGTGAGTCGTTCAGTCATAAGGCCAAATCTATCAAACAAATTATTCACCGGTCGGCAGCGATGCGGGATTCGATCTGCTGATCAGGTGCGGAAGACGGCTGCTCAAAACCGCCTTCGATGGCCTGCGCGTGCAACAACTGAGCGGCCGCGCGATCGGCCTCGATGGCGGCGATCTGGCGCGAGAACACGATGAACCAGCCGAGGAACGCCAGACCAGCCAACGCCTCCACATTGGTGTGGGTGTTGTGACCCATCATCATATTGACCCAGAATGCAGCGCATACGAGCGCGGTCAGGTCGGAGGCCACCATCACTGCTTTGGACAGGCGTGGCGCAAGCCACGGCAGGAGCACGAACAGCAGCAGCATGACGAACGGCAGGCCTTTGGCGCATATATTGTGCAAGAGATTGTGTGGCGTGTACCGAAACACGCCGATGCCGATGAATGCCAGGCCGGCCACCATCAGCAGGAAGGACAGAATGGAGATGCGCAGCATGAAATGTGGGATTTCGTAGCCGCGATTCGGATCTCTGTTGGTGCGGTCGTGCCAGAGGCGCTGTAGCCGTTCGGTGGTCACCAGTTCGGAGATGGCGAAGTAGCTGACGATGATGATGCATGTGCCGGCAAGAATCAGCGTGGAGTTGAACATACGGGCCGCAAACGTGGTTCTGTCGCCGAGCTGCGAAAAGTTGTTGTGATACCAGTATGGGTCGTCGGTGGTCATGCCGGCGGTGACCACGCCGGAGATGACGAAGAACGGCAACAGACTGGCAATAGTTTTGGCGTTCATCATCTCCGCCTGTACAAAGGTCATGTACCCCACCACGCCGGCGAAGGCGGCGCAGACGCTGGAGATATAGCCGGAGAAGATGGCATTGCCCATCATGTCGTTGGCCGCACCGATGAGTGCAAAGACGACAGGAAAATGGTCGAGGCATACACCACCGAAAGGGCGACGATTTCGAAAATGCGACGAATCGGTGCAAACCAACCATGTTTGAGGTTCAATGAACGTGATTTGCGCGCATAGCCAATAATGAAGGAAATGACGCCGCATGCCGCCACGATGCCCGAACATACCATGAATCGGCGTTGCGTCAGCTGCCAGATGGCCGGCGCGTATTCCATGTACAGGTTCATCGATACCGCGCCAACGACGGCGCAAATCAAGAAGGAGATGAGTCCGGAGGTTTCTGCACGCTGATGACGTCCCATGCCGGGCCTCCCCTATCTATTCGATGCCGCGTTATCTTTCAACAACAAACAAAACTCCCCCGAGGACAACGCTTTACTAGCAAGCCAGCGGGATTTGGCTGTCGCCATTCTACTGAAAATCTGAAACACTACAAAAAACGATTATGTACGGGCTTCTTAGCCTTTGCGACTATCGTTACCGCCTTGCCGAGTACCGTTGTTCATGCAGAAAGAAAGCAGTATTGGACACAATCGAATGAGCGTGTCGGTATCGTTGAAAAAAGTAATGAATGACGGTTCTATCGGTTCAACCTTTAAGGGACGAACCAGCCGCGGTACCATGGCGCTGATGCATGACTATGCCGAGCTCATCAATGAATTACGTCCGACAGCAGAGCAATTCACCGAGATCGAGCAATACTGGGTCAAACGAATTCAGGCGTTCTTCACCAGCAAACCATTCAAGCTGGAGTCCGACAACTCGCTTTCCGTTGATGCGGCCGTGGAACATCTGCTGCGGCAGGCAGCGCAGCGGCGAAGGGAGAATCCGGGCACCATGTACGTCGGCACCGTCCTGCAGCATCTCGTCGCGGCAAAGCTCACCATCGTTGCTCCGGAAGTGGAAATCAACGGCGCGTCCGTTGCTGATGATCCGAGTCCGCGGCTTCCAACGGTGAGGCCGCGGACCGTCTCACAAAACCGTCCGCGGCTCCGCCCTCCTGTTTCGTCGCAACTGACTACACCGACGGGTTCGGGCGCTTCGTCACGAAAACGCCATTGCGATGCACCGTATACGCGCCGCCGTCACTGCCCCGTTCCGCCCGGAACAGGACGATCGGCTCCCCTGCGATGTCGCGCAGTTCGACATCCGATCTGCCACGTGTCAGATAGAAGTCGAATATGGCGTCGTCGGATTGACGCACGGTGTGCAGAACGTCAGAGGTCACGCCGCTGGCGGGCGACCGCAGGTTGGCTTCCGGCTGCCGGCCATCCTGCGGCTGCGCGGCAAGCCAGCCTCCCACGAATCGCGTCAGATCGCTCACGCCCAGATCGCAGCCGAGGAAATACGCCTCCCCTTCGCCGTACGTGTTGCGGGTGATCGCGGCCATGCCGTCAAGCTCCCACTCATCCGCTTCTTCGCCGGCATACGAGGCAAGCACCTGCACATGCGGTCCGGCGACGGTCACGTCACCGAGCTTGTCGATGACGCGATCGAGCCAGTCGAAATCCCAATGGTCTTCGATGGGCTGGAGGCGATCTCAGCTGAAGATGGCAAGGGCCACGGTGTTGACGCCGGCCTGGCCCATCAGGCGGATGTCGTCATCCCAGATTTCCTCCGGCCATTGGTCGGGACTATAGTCGCCACCGAAAGCGATGCCGCGTCCGTCCACGGTCAGCAGTTTTGGCCATACGAAGTCACGTCATGCACGCACGGTTATCTCCTTTGGCAGGTGGCGCAGGGCCACGGCCCATATCGGATACCAGCTGATACTAGCTGATAGACACTCCTGGCCGATAGTCGACACGCCGCCGGTTCCGCCCCCCACTGCCGGAACCGACATGGGTATGTTCATGACCGCCGACCGCAGGAACGAACAGGCCCGTCCGCCACGGACCGCATCTTGCGGTTCAGGCGGACGGGCCTTATGGGAGGGATGGGAACGGGAGATCAGTTCTTAATAACTGCCTGCGCCTCATCGTCGACGATCTCGCCGGAAGCGAGCTTGGCTTCGAGCTCCTCAACGATCTGCGCATGCATCTTCTCATCGATCTTGACCTTGAACCAGAACACGACGAGGCTGAGGATGATGAGAACAAGCGGGACGTAGAAGGCGAAGGTCTTGAACGTGGCGATGTTGGACGCGGTCATGTCGGCTGCCGTGGCATGACCGGTCATGCCAGCCGCGAGGGCAACGGCACCGACCGCACCGTTGGACATCGCGCCGCCGATCTTGTCGAGCATGGGACGCACCGACAAGGTGACCGCCTCGTTGCGCCTGCCGTTCTTCAGCTGGCCGTACTCGATGGAGTCGGTCAGCGACAGAATCGCGGTCATCTGGATGAACTGCGCAGGCACATAGAAGAAGATCAGGGCGACGATGACGACCGGCAGGTTGCTGGAGAACAGGGCGAGGGCGAGCATCGTGTAGCCGATGATCATGGAGACCATGCCGCCGGTGAACAGGTAGCGACGGGGAATCCAGCGGTTGAGAATCGGGTACAGCGGCGCCATGATGAATCCGGCGATCAGCGGGATGATGCCGGTGATGTAGAAGGCGGCAGGCTCGTCAAGCACGAACACGAAGAGGTAGTACATCACACCGGTCGTGATGACGTTTGCGATGGCGTACAGCAGGTAGGACAGGGCGACCCACAGCAGCTGGTCGTTCTGGAACAGCGCCTTGAACGCCTCGAACGGGTTGCCGTTCTTCTGGGCCTTTGGCACGCAGCGCTGGTGCTTTCCTTGGTGCCAAAGGCGACGGTCCAGGCGGTAATCAGGCCGAGGAGCGCGACGATGAAGCCGAAGGAGGTCCATCCGGCCTGGCCATGGCCCTTGGCGCCGGTGAACGTCCAGGTGAAGTAGCTGACGATCGGGATGACGATGACGGTGATGCCGTTGTAGCCGATAGAGCCGGTGAAGGTGCCAAGGGCGGTGTAGGTGGAACGTTCGTGGGAGTCGGAGGACAACGCCGGGATCATGCCCCAGTAGGAGATGTCACGCAGGGGAGTAGAACACGTCAAGCACGATGAACGTGATGACGAACAGCACGATGAACAGCGTGGTGTTCACGTTGACCAGTCCGAACATGCCGGAGAAGATGAGCATGATCAACACGGAGGAGACCAGTCCGCCGATGAACTGCCACGGGCGGAAACGGCCCCACTTGGTGGTGGTGTTATCCACGAGGTTGCCCAGCAGCGGATCGATGAAGATCTCGGCGATGCGGATAACGACGATCAGGCCGGTGATGACGGCGATCATTTGGGCGGCGAGAGCCTTGCTGTAGCTGACGAACAGGCAGCTGGTGACGTACGTGACGAAGTACGTGCTCATTGCGTTGTAGAAGGCAGCCTGCCCCAAGTTGCCGCACGCGTAGGCGATGCGCTGGCCTAACCCGCCCTTCCTGCGGACGTCACCGTCCGCGACATTTTCGTTGCTCATTAATCTTCTCCTTAAGAACCCAGAGCTGGAATCACTCATTGAGTTTATAAAGTAAGCATACAAGTTTTATCACTGAAAGTAAAAAAAAGCATTAGTAAACAAGGAGATAAACAGCGTGTCGCAAGGATGGGATAACATGAGCTGAACCGAGACATTGCATGGACGCGGCGTAGCGTCGACGGCAAGCAGTGCCAGTGATTTGGAAGCGGTAAACAGGATTTGCGTTTTATATAAAAACTGTTTATCCTTTTCGGTAAAGGAGGCCCCGGCCTCTTCCATAATATCATTCACAACGAGGTAATGACAGAAAGCAGGAGAGCATGACAGACATCACACATGTCGATCGCGCATCGCAGGCTTGGCTGACCGACCCGACGGTGTTCGAGGTGAACCGGACTCCGGCCCATTCCAGCCACAAGTGGTACGCCCGCGACCCCCAGAGCGGACAATGGTCCGATCTCAAGCAGAGCCTTGACGGCGAGTGGCGGGTCGAGGTCGTTCAGGCCGCCGACATCAACCTCGAAGAGGAACCCGCGACGGCCGAGTCGTTCGACGACTCCTCGTTCGAGCGTATCCAGGTTCCGGGCCACCTGCAGACGGCCGGTCTGATGAACCACAAGTACGTGAACGTCCAGTATCCGTGGGACGGCCACGAGAACCCGTTGGAACCGAACATCCCGGAGAACAATCACGTCGCGCTCTACCGCAGGAAGTTCACCGTCTCCCCGCCCCCGTGGCAAACGCCAAGCAGGCCGGCGGATCGGTGTCGATCGTGTTCCACGGCATGGCCACGGCGATCTACGTGGGGTCAACGGCGCGTTCGTCGGCTATGGCGAGGACGGCTTCACGCCCAATGAGTTCGACATCACCGAACTGCTGCACGACGGGGAGAACGTCGTGGCCGTCGCCTGCTACGAATACTCCAGCGCCTCCTGGCTTGAGGATCAGGACTTCTGGCGTCTGCACGGCCTGTTCCGCTCCGTCGAACTCGCCGCCCGCCCGCATGTGCACATCGAGAACACGCAGATCGAAGCCGATTGGGATCCCGAGGCCGGCACCGCCTCCCTCGATGCCGCGCTGACCGTGCTCAACGCGGCCGACGCGGCCACGGTCCGCGCGACCCTGAAGGACGCCGACGGCAACACGGTGTGGCAGACGACGGGCGACGCGGAGGCGCAGACCGCGATCTCCAGCGGACCGCTGCAGGGCATCGCCCCTTGGAGCGCCGAAAGCCCGACGCTGTACGAGCTTGACGTCGACGTCATCGACCAGGCGGGCGACGTCATCGAATGCACGTCCCAGAAGGTCGGTTTCCGCCGCTTCCGCATCGAGGACGGCATCCTGACCATCAACGGCAAGCGTATCGTGTTCAAGGGTGCCGACCGCCACGAGTTCGACGCCGAACGGGGCCGCGCCATCACCGAGCAGGACATGATCGATGACGTGGTCTTCTGCAAGCGCCACAACATCAACTCCATCCGCACCTCGCACTACCCGAACCAGGAACGCTGGTACGAACTGTGCGACGAGTACGGCATCTACCTGATCGACGAAGCCAACCTCGAAGCCCACGGCAGCTGGTCCCTGCCCGGAGACGTCCTCACCGAGGACACCATCGTGCCGGGCAGCAAGCGCGAATGGGAAGGCGCCTGCGTCGACCGCGTCAACAGCATGATGCGTCGCGACTACAACCACCCGAGCGTGCTGATCTGGTCACTGGGCAACGAATCCTACGTGGGCGACGTGTTCCGCGCCATGTACAAGCACGTGCACGACATCGACCCGAACCGTCCGGTGCACTACGAGGGCGTGACTCACAACCGTGACTACGATGACGTCACCGACATCGAGACCCGTATGTACTCGCATGCCGACGAGATCGAGAAGTACCTGAAGGACGACCCGAAGAAGCCGTACCTCTCCTGCGAATACATGCACGCCATGGGCAACTCCGTGGGCAACATGGACGAATACACGGCGCTCGAACGCTACCCGAAGTATCAGGGCGGCTTCATCTGGGACTTCATCGACCAGGCCATCTACGCCACCCAGCCCGACGGCACCAGGAGCCTGCGCTACGGCGGAGACTTCGGCGACCGTCCGTCCGACTACGAGTTCTCCGGCGACGGCCTGCTGTTCGCCGACCGCAAGCCTTCCCCCCAAGGCCCAGGAAGTCAAGCAGCTGTACTCGAACGTCCACATCGACGTGACGAAGGACTCGGTGTCCGTCAAGAACGACAACCTGTTCACCGCCACCGGCGACTACGTGTTCGTCCTGAGCGTTCTCGCCGACGGCAAGCCGGTCTGGCAGTCCACCCGGCGTTTCGACGTGCCCGCCGGTGAGACCCGCACGTTCGATGTCGCATGGCCGGTGGCGGCGTACCGCGCCGACGCCCGCGAACTGGTGCTGCAGGTTTCGCAGCGTCTCGCCAAGGCGACCGATTGGGCCGAAAGCGGCTACGAGCTCGCCTTCGGACAGACCGTGGTGCCCGCGGACGCCACCGCGACGCCCGACACGAAGCCGGCCGATGGGACCATCACCGTGGGCCGTTGGAACGCCGGCGTGCGAGGCGCCGGACGCGAGGTCCTGCTGTCGCGCACCCAGGGCGGCATGGTCTCCTATACCTTCGCCGGCAACGAGTTCGTGCTGCGCCGTCCCGCAATCACCACCTTCCGTCCGCTGACCGACAACGATCGCGGCGCCGGTCACGGTTTCGAGCGCGTCCAGTGGCTGGGCGCCGGCCGCTACGCCCGCTGCGTGGACAACGTGCTCGAGCAGATCGACGACAGCACGCTCAAGGGCACGTACACGTATGAGCTCGCCACCGCGCAGCGCACCAAGGTGACCGTCTCTACACGGCCCACACCGATGGCCGCGTGAACCTGCACGTCGAATACCCTGGAGAGCAGGGTGACCTGCCCACCATCCCGGCGTTCGGCATCGAATGGACGCTGCCTGTGCAGTACACGAACCTGAGGTTCTTCGGCACCGGCCCGGCGGAGACGTACCTGGACCGCAAACACGCCAAGCTCGGCGTGTGGAGCACCAACGCTTTCGCGGATCATGCGCCGTACCTCATGCCGCAGGAGACGGGCAACCATGAGGATGTGCGTTGGGCCGAGATTACCGACGATCACGGCCACGGCATGCGCGTCAGCCGCGCCGATGGTGCCGCGCCGTTCGCGGTAAGCCTGTTGCCGTACTCCAGCTTCATGCTTGAGGAGGCTCAGCACCAGGACGAGCTGCCGAAGCCGAAGCACATGTTCCTGCGCGTCCTTGCCGCACAGATGGGCGTTGGCGGCGATGATTCCTGGATGTCGCCGGTGCACCCCCAGTACCATATCCCGGCGGACAAGCCGATCAGCCTCGATGTCGACCTCGAGCTGATCTCGATCAGAATTGATCCGATAGTCCACCGTGCAAACGATGTGGCCCCCGACTTCCTGCGAGGAAGTCGGGGGCCACATCGTTTGCACGGTCCTTGTTAGTCCAGCGGATGCGCCGGATATCGATGCAGATCCAAACCTAGTCGTTGTAGAGCATCAATGAATAAAGATGTCACTCATAAGCTATCAAGAGAATCCAGAACCTTTTGAATTCACATGCTCGACACGCAATGTATCCAGCGTCGTTTACAATGATTCATTGTGCCTTAATGGCGCATCGGGCTATAGCGCAGTTTGGTAGCGCGCCTGCTTTGGGAGCAGGATGTCGTGGGTTCAAATCCCGCTAGCCCGACAAACAAAAAGCCTGGAATCTCAACGATTCTGGGCTTCTTCTTTATCCGACCGCTAAACGATTTATCCGGTTTTATCCGATGACCGTAGAACCTATATGGCCTTGCGGTCTAAGGGACTTTTTGTGATGTTGGGACCCCACCTGCTAGTCAGTTCGATTCCATGCGACATCGATTTCCGCTTCCCAATCTCAAATGACACCAAAATACCTGCAACCGATTGTGCAATCCCGTGGGCGGAGTGGGTTGCAGGTAAAAGGTGTCGAGTTACAGCCCAGAATCACCCCTAACTAGTACCGAAATACCCGCAACCGCAGTAACTAACCCCTTTATACCTGCAATCCGGCAAATATGGTTCAGACAATCCGCACATCCAGACCGCTATCCGAACACATCGTTTATACTGGATCACACATCGAATCAACATCTAGAACCGACCGTCTCCAACGACCCATAGGGAGAGCACATGGACGATATAAGACCACGCTGCGGCTGGTGCAATCTCAGCAATCCCGTCTATGTTGCCTATCACGATGCCGAATGGGCGGTTCCGTCGCATGATGACCACCACCTCTTTGAGATGCTGGTGCTCGAGACCTTCCAAGCCGGACTGTCATGGGAGACGATACTGAACAAACGCAAGCGTTTCCGTCAGGCGTTCGATGGGTTCGACATCGAACGGATCCGGCGCTATGACGAGAACAAGATCGCCGAACTCATGAACGATCCGGGCATCATCCGCAACCGTCGCAAAATCGTCGCGACGGTCGGTAATGCCAACGCATTCCGGGATATCCAGACGTCGTACGGCAGTTTCGACGACTATATTTGGCGGTTCACCGGCCGTCACGTCATCTACGAGACAGGCATGACTACATCCCCTCTGTCCGACGCCATCGCAGTGGATCTCAAGACGTACGGCATGCGATTCATCGGCACCACCATCGTCTACGCCTATCTGCAATCCATCGGCGTCATCAATGCACATGAGCCTGATGCTTCCTGCACAGGGAAAGGTGACCCGCGCAAGGATTTATAAGGTCGCTCGGGCAGAATCTCTCCGAGAGGAACCCGTGTGCTTCTAGTTATTTTGCTTATCGAGTTCTTGGTAGCGCTCTTTGACCCCGGTAAGGATTCCGGCAGATTGTTCACGCTACTGCGCGGTGAGCGCTTCGAGCAGTTCGCCGAAAGTCAACCCACCTTCACTACCGGATGACGGATGATGGTTTTGAGATTTTCCGGTTTGGCTCGGCGCGGGTCGGATAGGTAGATCTCGTGATGGCGGCGGGCGTCGGAGAAGTCGAGCCCGTAGCCTTTGCGAACGCGCGTAGCCGTCCAGAATCGTCACGGTTGCGGGCTCGTCGTCGTACGGGCCTTTGTGCATGACCTGCGCGACCACGCCTTCATCGAAGTCGAAGAGATATGCACGATTGATGTCGACTTCGGGATGCTTGGAGGCAAACGATGCCTTGGCCCACGCAAAGACCTCATCGGTCACGAATTCCGGCAGACGAATCATCGAAGTCCAATAGAAGTCGGTTTTACGCGTGTAATCGACGCCGGGCACACCCTTCTCCATGCTCCATAAGCCCTCCAGCGGAGGCACGGTGTAGTCGAAGTACCCGTCAATGTGCTCGTCCGGATTATTTGACTTCTTGTTCATTTTGATGGTGAACGAAATGCCGTACAGCAGTTGCATCGCCTTGGCGTAGTCGCCGCCTTCTTCGTTCGGATCTCCTACACCGTCCACCGCGACGAACCGCATCGCCGGCACCGTGACGATGGCGGGCATCCTCTTCGGCTGATACAGGTCCTTATATTCCTTTTTTATAGTCGAATGCCATCGCTCATTTTCCCTCCGCCACCGCATCGATCTCATCCTGACGCCGCCACCGCTTGAGGTTTGGCAACAGCGCCGACATGCAGTCCTCGGCCTGTTCGACGCTGATATGGCAGGATTCCGCCATCATCGGCGCACACGCGGCGACCAATTCATCGCTATTGGCATAGTCCTGAAGAAAAACGCCGTCTTCATAGCAGTAGTTGCAATAATCTCCGTTTCGCGTTCCATCCAGTTCGGTGACGTGATCTTTCCGGGCGGTAAAACGGCATGGCACAACTTTGGCAAAAACCATTGTCCGGCATTTCCATAAGCCTCGCCATCGGCACCTCAAAACGGGTGCTGATAAGCCGAATCATGTCGATGCTCGGCTCTGCCGTTCCCTTCTCCCAGCGGGAAAGCGCCTGTTGGGTGACGAACAGCTCGTGCGCGAACTGCGACTGCGTAAGACCTCGCTCCTCGCGCACGACTTTGATAACCTGACCGATCGACATGACTACCTCCCGACATCGGAAAACGATTCGCGCGTCTCGCTGTGCGCTTGCTGATTCCAGTCTAAGGGCATGTCCCGTTCGCCAAGCGCGGGTACAACAAACCGTTGTTCGCGCTTGTATCCCGGAGGAAGAAACAGCTCGGTCGAACCTATTTCCTCTCCACCCCCTTCAATTCTCCCGGTTCCTCTGACTCCTTTGCGAGCGCCGCGGATGGGATGAGCACGCTTACGTATGGGGTTGCGCCAGACAGGACGTCGTCGTAGAAGCGCTGTTTGGCGTCGATGAAGTCGATGGAATCCTGGATTTCCGCGAGCTGCTCGACCAGCCGCGCCCGCTTGCCGGCGAGCATCTACTTGCGTTCGGGGATGCTCGGCTCGTGGAGGAGCGTAAGGGGCGCGAGTAGGGGTTCGCGGCTTTGCTGCGGTCTCTCCCTCACCCGGCTACACCGGGAGCTCCTCGTCAGAGGGAGCTTAAATTCGGTCTGGTTATAGGCCCATGGGCTTCTTGGGCTTTTTGGCGCTCATGAGCATGAGGAAGCTGCGGGACTGGGCGGTGATCATGAAGCCCGCCTCATAGCTCAGCGCCGGCTCATTCGGGTTGTGCGTATCAACGACCAGCTGCCATTTGCGGCCGTATCGCTCATCCGGCAGGGTGAACATAATCGGCTCGTAATGCGCGTTGAAGATCAGGATGAAGTCATTGTCGACCATCCGGTTGCCGTACCAGTCGACCTCCGGGATATCCGAACCGTTCAGATAGATCATCATGGAGAACGCATGCGTGTTCTGCCAGTCGTCCATATCCATGATCGAGCCGGTGTGGTCGAACCAGTCGACCTGCGGAATCGTGTTCGAATCGTCGCCGGGCTCACGGCCGGTGAAGAAGCGACGGCGGTGCAACACCGGATGATCCAAACGCAGATGAATGAGTTTGAAACGAAGGCGAGCAGTTCCTTGCGTCCTTTGTCAAGATGCCAGTTGGTCCAGGAGATCTCGTTGTCCTGACAGTAGGCGTTGTTGTTGCCCTGCTGGGTGCGGGCCACTTCGTCGCCACCGCAAATCATCGGGATACCCTGGCTGAACAGCAACGTGGCGAACATGTTGCGCATCTGACGCTGACGCAAGTCGTTGACGTCCGGAATATTGGTCGGGCCTTCAACGCCGCAATTCCAAGAGCGATTGTTGCTCTCGCCGTCGCGATTGCCCTCGCCATTGGCTTCGTTGTGCTTTTCGTTGTAGCTGACCAGGTCGTTCATTGTGAAACCATCATGCGCGGTGATGAAGTTCACGGACGCCACCGGTCGGCGGCCGTTGACCTGATACAGGTCGGAGCTGCCCATCAAGCGCGAGGCGAATTCGGGCAACGTGGAGGGCTGCGAGCGCCAGAAGTCGCGCACGGTGTCGCGGTAGCGGCCATTCCATTCGACCAGCTGGACGGGAAGCCGCCCACCTGATAGCCGCCGGGAGCCCAGATCCCACGGTTCGGCGATGAGCTTGGCGCGCGAGATGATCGGGTCCTGCTCCACGATGTCGAAGAACGCGGACAGCTTGTCGACCTCCTGGAACTGGCGTGCCAGCGTGGCGGCCAGATCGAAGCGGAAGCCGTCGACGTGCATTTCAGTAACCCAGTAGCGCAGCGAATCGGTAATCAACTGCAGCGCGTGCGGCGAGCGCATGAGCAGCGAGCGCCAGTGCCGGTGGTGTCGAAGTAGTGCTGCTGGTCGCCTTCCACCAGTCGGTAGTAGGAGGCGTTGTCGATGCCCTTGAAGCTCAGGGGTGGGGCCCATATGGTTGCCTTCGGCGGTGTGGTTGTACACCACGTCGAGGATGACTTCCATGCCGGCGCGATGGTAGGCCTTGACCATGGACTTGAATTCGTTGACCTGCTCGCCGCGTTCCCCGGAGGAGGAGTAGGCGTTGTGCGGCGCGAAGAAGCCGATGGTGTTGTAGCCCCAGTAGTTCGACAGGCCCTTCTCCTGCAGGAAGGAGTCGTTGACGAACTGGTGGATCGGCATGAGTTCGATGGCGGTGATGCCGAGCTTCTTCAGGTATTCGATGACGCTCGGATAGGCCAGGCCGGCGTAGGTGCCGCGGATGTCCGGCGGCACGTCCATGTTGAGGTTGGTCATGCCGCGCACGTGCGCCTCGTAGATCACCGAATCGTGGTACGAGATGTACGGATGCTGGTCGTTGCCCCAATCGAAGTAGGGGTTGATGACGGCCGACTTCATGGTGTGGGCGGCCGAGTCAAGGTCGTTCATCGCCGAGTTGTCGTCCGGGCTCTTGAACCAGTATGAGAACAGGCTTTCGTCGCCGTCGATATTACCTTCAATGGCCTTGGCATACGGGTCAAGCAGCAGTTTGTTGGGGTTGCATCTGAGGCCGTGCACCGGGTCATAGGGACCGTAGACGCGGTAGCCGTAACGCTGGCCAGGATGGAGGCCGGGAATGTAGTTATGCCATACGTATGAGTTCCGTTCGGTCATTTCGATGCGTGTTTCCACATCGTGCTCGTCGAACAGGCATAGCTCGACTTTCTGCGCAACCTGTGAGTACAGCGCGAAGTTCACACCGGCGCCGTCATAGCTGGCGCCCAGCGGATACATTGATCCAGGTCTGATCTGCATAGTTTTCAGTATCCCACTTTCTTTGTGTCACTGATGTGCCGGGGAGTTGAACGTCAGGAGAACAGCGACGGCTTATCCTTTGTCGGAGTTCCTGGCGATGAGTCTGCGTAACGCCTCATGCTGGATGGCGATCATCGAATTGGATGAGGTGATGCGCGTGGCGGCAAGGTCGCTCCACGGAATCCACGCGGATTCCACATGCTCGTCCGCATCGAAATGGCGCTGCTCCCGCCTGAACGGGCCCAAATGCAACACCATGATGTGGGCCAGTTCGTCGGTCATGCCTTCGGACGAGTAGAAATCACCTACGAAGTCAACGCCCATCGTGTCACGGTCCGGCACCACGCCGGTTTCCTCGGCCAGTTCCCTCAGGGCCGCGTCCATGATGTCCTGGCCCTCGTCCATCAGTCCGGCGGGAAGCCCGTAGGCGAACATGTCCGATCCGGCGCGGTATTCGCGTTCGATGAGGTAGCGGTCGGTGGACATGTCGTGCACGAGCATGACCACACAGGGGGCGTGACGCAGCACCTGGCGGCCGATCTCGTGTTCCTTGCCCTGCTTGTCGGTCAGAGCGATGCGCATGTCGTCCACGTGGAAGATGCGCCCGGTATAAACGGTTTCGCTACTGATCACTTTGGCGGGCACGTCCATGTCGATGCCGTCCGAGGAGGCGTTCAGCTTATGGTCGAGCCGATGCTCCAGTTGTTCCTGCTTGCTTCCGCCAGACATGTCATCTCCTCGGAAAAAACGTTTTTTGCCACGTTACTATAGCGTCTTAATCTCGATGCGCGGCAATGGACAGCGTCCATGGATCGGTCGTGTCGTGGAACCACTCGACTTCAGGCCTTGCTCCGGTCGCTTGTTCGATGGCGGCTGGCACGTCATCGATCGCGTAGTTGAACCACATGGATTCGATGGCGGCATGAGGGGTGTTGATGAAGCAGGGACGCACATGGCTCTCCCCCGCCATTCCATGGCCGAGCATGATGCCTTGGGACCTCATACGGGCTTCATACCGGGCTTGTTCGATGGCGTCGGTCACCGGGTGGTGACGCAAATCGCTGGTTACGTACACGTCCACACCGGTGGCACGCACCTCGTTGAACAGGGGAGTCCCCGGAGCCAGGCAGAATGGCCACATACTGAACAAAAGTGTCCGAATCGCCGCATACCTGGATGCCGAGCGCGCTGGTCATGCCATGATCGGACACTTCGTCGAATACTCGCTGAGCGAAATCCTTCAGGGCAACAGGCTTCGGCAAACGACCCACACGCCCCAAGCCGACCGGATGAGAGGCGTTTGCATCGTCAATCGGCACGAGTGGTTTCTGGTCGATGAGTCCGAAGTAGTCGGCCGCCGCCTGTCCCACGCCGCGATACGCAGCGTCGGCATTAGTGTGCCCTACCCACAGCCCGCAGCCGTGCTGGTAGAGTCTGCGGACGATGTCGCCCCGGAAACCGAGTCCGCTCGTCTCGTGTACGGAACGGAAGAACAACGGGTGATGGGTGATGAGCAGGTCCGCGCCAGTAGCGATAGCCTTGTCAATGATGGCGGAGGTCGGGTCGGCGGCGAACACGATGCGGTGCACGTCGTGACTCAGATCGCCGACAATGAGGCCCGGCTCATCCCATTCCTCGGCGTAGCGCAATGGGTACAGGGTCTCGGAACGTCGATGACTTGCTTGAGATTCGGCATATGTCCCATTGTAGTGGGCTATTGCTGCAAGGGACTCATTCTGCAATTGCGGACAAAGCCATGCTCGTGCTCTTCATTGCTCGACTATCGGCTCGCCTTCGCCTACAAACAATCCACTGGACTGTTTGCTCAACGGCTCAGCCCCCTCACCCGAGGGGGAGCTAGAAATTGTCAGTGTGCAGCGAGTTGCCAGTCGGAACCGATGCCGCACGATACGTCCAGCGGCACGGCAAGGTCGACGGCGTGTTCCATGGCGTTGCGCACCAGTTCGGTGACCTGGTCGCCTTCTCCCGGCGCGATTTCCACTACCAGTTCATCGTGAATCTGCAGAATGATACGGCTCTTGACGTGAGCCTCGGCCAAAGGTCTGCTCGGCGCGAATCATCGCAATCTTCATGATGTCGGCGGCGGATCCCTGAATCGGTGCGTTGAGTGCCGCACGTTCAGCGGCCTCACGCGCAACACGATTGGTCGAATGCAGGGCCGGGAAGTAGCGACGTCGTCCAAAAATGGTTTCCGTATACCCCTTCTCTCGGGCATTGGCCACCAGCGATTCAAGGTAATCGTGCACCTTGCCAAAGGTATCGAAATACCGGTTTTTCAACGCTTCCGCTTCACGTGGCGCGATCTTGAGTTGCTGGGCAAGACCATACGTGCTCAGACCATAGGCCAATCCGTAGCTCATGGCTTTTACGTGGCTGCGCTGGTCGCCGGTGATCTGGTCGACCGGCAGCTTGTAGACCATCGAGGCCACGTATTTGTGGAAGTCGGCTCCGGAGCGGAACGCTTCGATCAGCGCCTCATCATCGGACAGATCAGCCATAATGCGCAGCTCGACCTGTGAGTAATCGCAGCTCATCAGGGCCTCGTACCCCTCCCCCGGCACGAACACGCCACGAATCTCACGGCCGGCGGCGTTCCGATTGGGGATGTTCTGCAGGTTCGGATCCACGGAGCTCAATCGGCCGGTGGCGGCAACGGTTTGCTCGAAAGTGGTGTGGATGCGCTCATCTGATGTGTTGGTGGCATCGATCAGCGTTTGGACGATCTGCTTGAGCTTGTTGATCTCGCGATGGCGCAGCAACGCTCCGAGGAAACCGTTGGCCCGCTCATTGTCCACTGATTTGACATACAGATCCTGCAATGCGGCCGCATTCGTGGTGTATGAGCCGGACTTGGTGCGTTTGGTGGGTTTCAAACCCATATCTTCGAACAGCACCTTCTGCAGCTGCTTGGGGCTTTGCAGGTTGATTTCGATGCCGGCATACTCCCAAGCCATTTCCTGCGCTTGGCGAGCCTCGGCGGCAAACTGGTCACGCATGGAGACGAGTCGAACGCTATCGACTTTGGCTCCTGTGTGCTCCATGCCGTGCAGCACGCGGGAAACAGGAAGTTCAATCGCGCGCATCAGCCAGCATTGTTCACGCTCGTCGATAATCGGCCCGAGCGTGACGGCGAGGCTGCGGATAATGGCCAAATCACGCAGACGATGTTCGTTCGGATCTTCTTCGACCTGATGCGTCGTCGAAGTCCAACGTGCCTTGCGAAGGCTGTTCGGTTTCGGTGAAGTGGATGTCGAGGAAGTGCTCGGCCGCCTGCTTGAGGCTATCGGCGTGGAAATCCGGTTGGGCCAGATACCCGGCAAGCTTGGTGTCGAACATCGGCAGGTCCAGGTCAAGATCGACCGCGCCCAGAAGATGCAGCAATTCTTTATACCCATGCACGATGGTGCGGGAGTGTTCGCTTTTCAGGAACCGCGCAAGCTGTGCTCGCAGGGTATCGGTGATTGGAAGGGGGCACTATGGCCGCTGATGTTGCCGTGGCAACGGCAATGGCTTGTGCCGTGGCACGCCCCGGCCTTTCGTCGCCCCATGCGGCCACGGTCCAAGCGTGGCCGACCGCGTCGCCGCAGATGGCATGCCGCTGCGAGCCATCGCCATAGTCGGAAACCGTGAAATCGGCGATTTCACCGGGAACCTTGACTTCGACGCGATGGGCCTTGACCCATTCGTCGAACTGCTCCGGAGCAGTGATGCTCGTGGGTTCCGGCAGGTTCAGATCGAGGCTGCTATCCTGCTCGTTCTGCTCATTATTCGTAGACTCGCCAGCTCCGGATGTGTTGGATGCCTTGGCCCCGGTATTGAAGGTTTTCAGTACACGACTCTTGGTGCGAGGTCCGAATTCAAGCTCCTTGAACAGGGCGTCGATCTGCGCCACGTCCACGGTGCCGAATGTCAGATCCTCGATATCGACGCCTAGATCGACGTCTCGTACCAGTGCGTTGACTTTGCGATTGAGTTTGACCTGGTCGATATTGGCCCGCAGTGATTCGCCTTTTTTTTGCCGCCGATTTCATCGGCGTGCTCGCAAATGCCGTCGAGGGAACCGAATTGGTTGATCCACTTGGCCGCAAAGCCGTCGCCTACGCCGGGCACACCGGGAATATTGTCGGCGGTTTCGCCTCGGAGTGCCGCCAGATCCGGATATTGTGCGGGAGTGACTTTGTATTTGTCGATGATGGACTGCGGCGTCATATGCTTCAGGTCTTTGAAGTGATGGCCCGGGTACAACACGGTGACGTTGTCATCCACCAGCTGGAAAGCGTCTCGGTCACCGGACAATACCAGTGTGTGGTAACCGGCCTTGTCTCCCATGGTGGCGAGGGTGGCGATCACGTCGTCGCCTTCGAATCCCGGCTTCTCGATGTAGGTGACGCCGAGGGCCGTGAGCATGCGTTGAATCAATGGCAGCTGGGTGAGCAGCTCTTCGGGAGCCGCCTCACGGGTGCCTTTGTATTGCGGAAGCATCTCATTGCGGAATGTGCCGCCCTTCACATCGAAGGCGACGCCCAGATGGTCGGGCTTCTCCGCATCGATCACCTGCGCGAGCATGGTGGCAAAACCCCAGACGGCGTTGGTGGCCTGGCCGCTGGAGGTGCTGAAGTTGTCGACCGGCAGGGCGAAAAAATGCACGGAAGGCCAGCGAGTGGCCGTCCACCACCAGCAATGTTTCATTGGTGGGTACGGTCACGCTGGCCTCTCCCATAGTGTGTTTGTGTTGCTTTACGACTCAGTACGGCGACGCCGATAATCAGCGTTCGCCCGAATCAGAAGGCTTCGGATCGCCGTACTTGGCGATGATGGCCTGAGCCAGGCGCTTCTTGGGGATGCGCTGGTCCATGGAGGTCTTCTGAATCCAACGGAAGGCACCCTGCTCGGAGAAGTCCGCCTTGTCCATCAGCAGACCCTTGGCGCGGTCGACGAGCTTGCGCTCCTCAAGCGTGTCTTCGGCCTTCTTGAGCTTCTCTTCGGTTTCCCTGAGCTGGTCGGTGGTTTCCTTGAGCTTGCGTTCGCTGCGCTCCACGTTGTCCAGCAAATCGTTGATCTCGGCGAAACGGCCCATGGCCACCTCGAGGGTCGGCAGCAACTTGGATTCCTCGTACGGCTTGGTGACGTATGCCATGGCGCCAGCGCCGGTGGCCTTCTTCACCAGATCGGTCTGGGAGAATGCGGTGAGCATGACGACGGGGGCGATGTTTTCATCGCAGATAATGCCGGCAGCGGTGATGCCGTCCATACGCGGCATCTTGACATCCATGCACACCACATCAGGGCGGTACTTGCGGGTCAGTTCCACGGCTTCCTCGCCGTTGGCGGCCTGACCAACGACCTCATAACCGTTGTCTTCCAGCATGGCGACCAGATCCATGCGGTTCACGGCTTCGTCCTCGGCCACGACAACGGTACGCGGACCGTCCTCGGGCTTGGCCTTGCGCTCAGCAGGTTCGCTTTCATTGGCCACGGCCTTGAGCTCTTCGTCGGTCAGCACCTCATCGATGTTGATACTCGGTTCTTCGGACTTCTTCCTTGCAGCCATGCCAACCTCTTTCTTGAATTACCCAACAATGGGGTTCGCACAATAATTTCAGCGAACTCCTAACTAAAGTGCCCCTCGGTGGGACTCGAACCCACCACCTTCGCATACCCTGCCGAGCTGAGGGCAATTCCTTGTCAGGAATCGCTTCTGACTCAGTTTACCCTCCTGTACATCCTGTTCGCGGTTTCTCTGCGAGTTTTGCCCGCACGCTGAACCGTTCCCGTTTTGTACGGCAGTCAAGAGTAGCGGCTGCGGACGCGGCCTGTCAAATATCGGCGTGTGGGAGAATGGAGTTTCCGTTTTCGCGGAGTGTCCACATAGATGCAGGGTTTACCAAGGTGACCGTGTTCTTTAGGGTGTGCGCTGCGCGAAGACGGTTTTTTATTGGCTGAAGGAGGCCGAAGATGGTTGAAGAGACAAAGAGGCCCTTGCGCCGCAGGCGTTTTGGGTGCATTCTCGAACGCAAGGGTTCGACAGGGGATGTCACGAGCATCGAGGCTCGTTATATCTCGCCGATCAATGGTCAGCGTGTGTCGAAACGTTTCGCGCCGGGCAGGCGGGGCGATGCCGAGGATTGGCTCGAGACCGAGAGGTCGATCGTCGATCTGCACCGTCGTGGGATGATGACGTGGATTCCTCCACGGGACCGGGACGGGAACACGTTGACGCCGAAGCTGACGTTCGGCGTGTTCGCCGACGGGTATGTGCGCCGGCATCGCAGGAAGGACGGCGCCGAGATCGCGGGCTCGACGTTGCGTAACCTGCGCAATGACATCAAGCATCTCAAGGAGGCGTTCGGCGACGTGAAACTGGCCGAGTTGACCGAGGAGCTGGTGACCGAATGGTATTACGGGCCGCATCCGAACGGGGAATGGCAGTTCCGCTCGGAATGCATCCGGTTGAAGAAGATGCTGTTGAGGGAGGCGTGTGCGCCGGTCTCCAAGGGCGCTCCTCCCCTGTTGGCGGAGAACCCGTTCACGCTGCCGATTCCGCCCGAGCCGGAGGCTGGGTCGTCGGATATTCCGCCGGTCACGCCCGACGAACTGTACCATATATATAATGCGATGCCGGGCTATACGCGGTTGTCGGTGTATCTCGCGGCCTGTGCGGGCGGCATGCGCATCGGCGAGGTCTGCGGTCTGATGGACACGGACTTCGACTTGGAGAACAAGGTGCTGATGATCCGTCGCAGTGTCAGCCATGGCGCGGATGATCTGGGCCCGTCCCGGATCGGCAGGCTGAAGACGAGGGGGTCCCGGCGTACGGTGCCCATCCCGGACATGTTGATTCCTTTGATTCGCATGCATCTCGAGGATCGTCCGGACCAGTCGAACCACATGTTCTTCCAGGCCAAGCGCGGCGAGATCCTGTGTCAGAACACTCTGCGCAACCACTTCATGAAGGCCCGCAAGGCGGCGGGCCGTCCCGACCTGCAGTTCCGCACTCTGCGCGTGACCCACGCCACCCGTCTCATGCTCGATGGCAGCAGCCTCAAGGAGATGGACGCCCTCGGACATGTGAGGGAGGAGACCACGTTGCGGCATTACCTGCGTGCCGTGCCGGAGCATCAGAGGGAGGCCGCGGAACGCACCGCCGCCTATCTGCTGTCCGCGGACCGTCGCTCGCGATCGCCTCGCTGCCTCCCGCTCCCGCCGGGCTGGACGCGGACGGCGATGCGGGCGACATGGCCGCGCTGGCGTTGCTGCTTGGCCAGGTTTCGACGCTGATGGCCGGCATCGCCGCCCGGAACGCGCAGCCGGCCGGATAGCCCGGCTTCCGCCCGCCCCTGCGGTCACGCGCCTATGGCCGGACCGTCCATGCCCGCATCCTGCGCGGGTCCGGGACGGTCCGGCGTTTCCATGGGCATCGCGCCGGGCAGTGCGGCGGGGGTCGGGGGAACATGTTCGCGGCGGGGCCATAGCCCGGTCGGCCCCTCGTCGGGTGCGGGATCGTAGCCGGGGGCCGTCGCCTGCGCCTGGCGGATGCATTCGCTCACACTCCCCTGGAACGTGCTCTCGCGGGTGGCGGCCCGGCGGACCAGATCGAGGCCGGCGGCGTCGCTGCGGTCCATGTCGACGATGAGCATGGTCGGCATGCCCGCGCCGAGGATCAGGTGCCGGCCCGTGGTCTCCACGAGGTCGTCGTGCGGCGTGATGATCGGATGGTCCGTGACCTGCAACGGGTTGGCGGGATCGTCGGGCAGAGCGAGGTGGATGTCCTCCGGCTTGGTGGCGGGGATGCGGATGGGTTGGACGGCGAGCGGCTGGGCGGGGTCGGGGTTTCTGGTGGCGATTTCCCCGGTGATCCATGCGGCGTTCCAGTCGTAGACGCCGAGGGGTGCGTGCAGGTCGGGCTCGGCCATGACGCGGGCCTGGAGCGCGTGGGCGCGGATGACGCCCCTGTTCTCATGCCAGTGGGAGTTGAGGAGTCCGATGGAGGCGAGCAGCTGGTCTCCCCACCATGCGGCCCTTGTCCTTGTACCTGTTCCATTCCGCGGCTCCTTGCGGCTGGTCCGCCGGGTTGAGCGCGTCTGTTTTTGTTCAATAGGAAGTTGAGGTTTTAGTCACGAAGGTTTTTCGGGTTTAGGCGGAAAGGCATGCCGACCACCCGTGGGCCTTAGCCTGATGGTGCTTCTAGTTCCATTCGGGAAAGGTCCGGAAAGGCAATGATCAGCATGCCCCAAATACAGTCTATCCGTACGCGTCGCAGGAACGGTGAGTCCATCGCCTCGATAGCGCGCAGCGAGAGGGTCAGCGAGCCGACCGTGCGCAAGTATCTCAAGGCCGACGACCTATCGGCCAGGCCGCCCGTGAGGCGACGCCGTGGTTCGGTGATCGACGAGTGGCTGCCCATGATCGAGGGTATGCTCGCCGAGGACCGGGAGACCTGGCGCAAGCAGCGGCATACCGCGACCCGCATCCATGAGCGGTTGCGCGACGAGTACGGGGCCGGGGTGTCGTTGTCGACGGTGACCCGGACCGTGGCGCGGCTCAGGCGCGAGGCCGCGGCGGAGCGGGAGGCCGGTTTCCTGGACCTGTCGTGGCATCCGGGCGAATGCCAGGCGGACTTCGGCCAGGTCGACGTGCGCTACCGGGGCGTCGTGACGCGAATGCGGCATTTCGTGTTGGATTTCCCGTACTCGAACATCGGGCCGAGCCAGCTGATGCCCGGGGAGAACGCGGAGTGCACGTGCCAGGCCCTCAGGAACCTATTCGAATGGCTGGGCGGGGTGCCCGGAACGCATCGTGTATGACAACGCCGCCTGCGTCGGACGCAAATGGTTCGACGGGATCCGCCTGACCCGCCTGTTCCAGGCGTTCCAGGCGCACTACGGGTTCGAGTACACGTTCTGCAACCCGTACTCGGGACACGAGAAGGGCGGCGTCGAGGCCCGGGTCGGGGCCGTGCGCCGCAGGCTGTTCGTAAGCCGGTGCCCGGCGTATGGAACCTCGACAGCTTCAACCTGCGCCTGCCCGACCGCTGCCTCGAACTGGGGGACAAGGACCACTACAGGAAGGGCGAGAGCCAGACCGGCCTGTTCGACGAGGACCGAAAGGCGCTGCTGCCCCTGCCCGCCAAGCCGTTCGACGTGGTCACGTGGACGAGGATGAAGGCCGACAAATACGGCAACATCACCGTCCAGGGCCGCCACCGGTACGCGGCCGGACCCGAACACGCCGGCCATGAGATGATCGTCGGCCTGAGGGCCCTGGAGGTGGAGATCCTCGATGCCGAAGGCAAACGCGTGATCACGCATCCGAGGTCCCACGGGGACAAGCCGACCGACAGCGGCGACCCGTCGAGCCAGCTCGGGCTGTTGTGCGACCGGCCGGCGGCCTGGCGCAACAGCCGGGTGCGCGACGCGATGCCCGACCCCGCTTCGCGAATGGATCGACGCGCAGGACGAGGCCACGCGGCGCGACAGCCTGCGTGCCCTGCTGCACGCCGACGGCGAGAGCGGCTGGCGGGCGGCCGTGGCCGGCATGCTCGAGATCCTCGAATCCCCGGAGGCACGGACCGGGCCGGGGTATGTCTGGCCGCGGCACGCCACGCCTCGGGCCTGGGACCCGTGGCCTACGACGACCCCGTGGACCGGAGCGAATACGACATCGCCTACACCAAGGAGGACGAGTGAACCAGAAGAACGGACGGACCGACCCCGGCCCGCTGCGCGAGCGGGCGAGGAGCCTGTTCATCTCGCAGGCCACCATCGACGAAACGCTCGAATGGGCCACGCCCCGCCAACTGGACGCCATCGACCGCATGCTCGCCACGGAACTGGCCAACAGGGAGGCCTCCAAACGGGCAAGGCTCATGCGCCAGGCCCGGTTCCCGGTGCCCAAGAGCCTCGACGGCTACGACTTCGCGAACGTGCGCCTGCCCGACGGATACACCAAGGAGCAGCTGACCGGCCTCGATTTCGCGGCCAAGGCGCAGGACCTCGTGTTCTACGGCAAGACGGGACGCGGAAAGACCCACCTGGCCACCGCCCTGGGCATGCTCGCCATCGAGCAAGGCAGGAGCGTGAGGTTCCGGCAGACCGCGGAGCTCGTGCTCCAGCTCGGCAAGGCCAAACGCGACGGCGCCCTCGACAGCCTGCTCAGGGACCTCGCCCGTGCCGACCTGATCATCCTCGACGAGTTCGGCTACGTGCCCTTCGACATCGACGGGGCCCGTCTCCTCTACCAGATCATCGCCGGCAGCTACGAACGTCGCAGCATCATCTTCACCACGAACATCGAGTTCAGCAAATGGGGGACGATCTTCGCCGACGACAAACTCGCCGCCGCGATCATCGACCGCATCGTCCACCACGGACGCCTCATCGAATTCACCGGCCCCAGCCGACGCGTCAGCCAAGCCCTCATGTTCGGCAAGACGGACAACCAGTAAAAACAAACCACCGGCCGGCACTCCTCATGCCGAAAACCGAAAAAAATTAGTGACGAAACACGAAACACCGACTTGACTAAAAACAGCGTCGCGTGCGACCTGGATGGCGCCGAGGGCGTGCGCGAGGTCGAGCGCGATGTCCTTCCATGGGCGGCGGGTGTCGATCGCGATGGCGTGTTCGTCAAGCCGGTAGCCCAGGGGTTCGGCGGCGGCCTTCGCCTCGTGCCTGACGGCCAGACCCTGCCGCGTGAGGGTCTTCGAGAGGGCCTGTGCGACCCGTGCGAACAGGTGGGTCTCCTCGGCCTCGTCGAGCGTGAAGTCGGGCAGGATGCCGCCCTTCTCCTGGATGTTTTTGGATGTCCTGTTCGGTGTAGTCGCCACGGTCCTTGAGATGCGGGTCCTGCCAGGCTGGCGTGGTGTTGCGGGATATGTCGGCCATGATGGTCCTCCTTGATGGGCGGGGCCGTCTTTCGGCCCCTTCCCATCCGGCACCCGCACGCCGCGAGCCGCCGGCCGATTCCTTTTCCCATTTCAGATTCGCCGTTCAGGAACCTCGATGTCCGGTTTCCGTATCCGGCTCCTGTGCCTTGACCATCTTCATCAATGTCAGTCGGTTTTATATAATAAGAAAATGGTTTTATATAATAAGGAGGTGGATCATGGATTCCTCTTTTTGGGAAAGAGGGGATATTATCCCGTCTGAGACTTCTCGATGAAGACCTTGATTTCCGTTTCGGCGGCGCGCGCGCAAGTTCGAACTCGTGATCTCAGGAGGCAGTGCTTTATCGATTCGAGGACTCATCCCTTCCCGTGTAACCACCGACATCGATGTGCTGTCCGTGCCCGACGAAGTCGTCGATTTGATGTCCGCCTATGACATGAACTCTCATGTGGACACTTTCCGGTATATGTATCCGACTCACTGGCACGACAGGATACGTCCCGTGGAATTTGATGGTTCGGTACTTGACGTATATACCTTGGGAAACGAGGATCTCGCCATAACGAAACTCCTTTCGTGGAGAGGCGACAAGGATCGAAGGGACCTTGAAAATATGTGGTCCAATGGGTCCATCAACCACAGCGCCTTGAACAGCATCCTTCTGGACATTACCGAGGTTCGTATCAATATCACAGAGGCTCAATGGAACCTGCTCAACCAACGAATAGCAGTTCTGGATGGTCGCGACCCCTTTTCTTCCGATACGAGTACGACTTTCGGATTTCCTCCTTCTCATCCGATGACCAGCCATCGCCAGAACTCGATGCCCCTCATCCGTCCCTATGATTGGAGATCATTCGTGAGACGCCCCAACTTCGAGCCGTGGTCGCGCAGATACCTGTTGCACCTTTCCGGGTTGTCGAGATTCGATTTTCCTCGTCTGTGCGTCATGGCGTGCCATAGTGAAGGACGGCTGCGCGAGCCTTTGTTGCTGTACGCCCTGCAGTCGGACCGTTTTCCCGAGCTGATGGCCATGACCGACGATTCCGAGCTGAGGGGTGAATACGAGCATGCGGCCGATTCTCTAGGGGAACTCGCCCCCCAAGACTATGCGTTGGAGCACGGCTACGACCCTTCCACCGGTGACAGGTACCGGAAGGTGTTGAACTCCTTCTATGCCGACTGGCACAGGCCGGAGACTCTTGCCCGCTCGAAATCCATCAGAAGGGATGCCTGTCTTCGCGCGAAACGGGAGAGGGGCGTGCCTGTCGCGCCGATCTGCCGTGAACTCGGACTGAATGTCGGGAACGTGAACGCGTGGCTCAAGAATGGGGACATGTCGAAGGTGAGCCTGGAGAACGCGACCAGACTGGCACGAGCGTTCCGCGCGGCGTGACCGGGCCTTTCCGTTATCGGGGTTCCGGCCTGTGTATCGGATGCATACGCCGTCCAGCGAAAGGCCTTTTTATCATTCGTCCCGTCCCCGGCATGTACTTCACGACGTACAATCGGGATATGGGAGAAATCACGATGGAACCGGCTTACCGCGGTATCGAGGAGGAGACCGTCACGCGTCTGCCGTCCAAGGCGTTCGACGAGTTTCTCAAGGCCCTCGACAGGCCGGTGCCGCAGACCGCCCGGGACCTTATCGGCATGGAGCCCGATTGGCTATGAGGTTCGCGTCCCCGCGTAGGGCCTGGTCCGGCGACGTGCTCGACGGGTTCGACGCGGCGTCGCGCCCATCTACGAGCGGCTGCCGCTTCGTGCGCGGGACGCCGAGAAACACGGACATCGGCCGTATAACGTAAGTTGAAAAACAGCAGGCCCTCCGCCGCGGGACGGAGGGCCTGCCTTCGGGCGGAGAATCAGATCTCGGCCAGCGCCTTGTCTAGGAGCGTGCGCACCGCATTGCTGCGGCTCATGTGGTGTTTGCGCATGTACCGTTCCAGCTTCGCGTCGCGTTCGTCGTCCAGACGGACGCGGATCACGTTGGAGGCAGGGGGTGCTGCCCACGGCTAGGGGACGGCCTGGGGTTCTCTTCAGCGCCTCGGATAGCTGCTCGTCGGTGTAGCCCCTCTCGGCCTCCTCGGCATCGGCCTTGAGCATCGCGGCCTCGTCGGCCGGCAGTTCGTCGTAGGAGAGGATGTCGTAGTTCATGTCCATTGCCTGCCTCCTTCCAGCAGTTTCACGTATTGGGTCCTCATGCGCATCGCATGGATGAGCGCCGGCCCCCTCGATGTGCCGGCCACCACCACCTCCAGGGGAAGGCCGTCCGGTGATATACCCAGATACAGGACCTTGAGGGGGGGTCCTCACGCAGCACGAGGTCGCGAAGCGGATGCTCCCCCACGTACATGGCGTCATCCGGTTCGATGCCGTGCTTGAGCGCCGAAGGGAATATGTTCACGACAATATTGTGACACAAAATAGGCGACGGGTCAAGGACGTATGGGGCACGGTCCGTCGCGGCCATTGTGATCCAGTCGACGATCGAGATTCTGGTAGGTGGCGATCTCATCCTGTTGGGCTTGGTCCTGCGTCAGGTCGCGTTGCCGTTGGAGGCCGCCTGCTGGTGGCGTTGGAGGCTGTCGCGTATGGACGCCGATGCCGCCCTGACCCTCGCCCGGGCGTTGTCTTCCTTCCGGGATTACGTCTCGGTTAGATGAGCCGCCCTGTTTTGTCCGCATATCGATGGCATGCGTCGCATGGCTTGAGTGACACCCATGACAATGATCAGGAGGAGGCGCGCGATGACGGGTTCGGCTCATGGCGGTCCGGCCGACGACAATGATGTCGGAGGTGTTTTCCGCGTATGCGTGGGCATGGAAGAATCGGCTCGTTCCGCCCCGTTGATGTGGGGTGTTTTCGATGAACCGTTGACGGATCATGATCTGCTGGTATTGTCGCGCGCGTTTGATTTCTCGGACTGGCTCAGGGGAGCATTGCGTGCCGGCCGCGTGGGAGGCCCTTGATTCGACATTGGATTCCGGTGTGCGCGAGCTTGTATCGCATCCGCCCCGGACCGAGGCCGAGCTTGCAGCGGCCATCGCGGGTTTGGGTCATGCCGTCGCCCGGCGGGCGGTGGATGGCGCGCTCGATCGTCTTCAGTCCAGATGGCTGTAACGCTGCACTTCGATGATGTTGCGGGGCAATCTGTTCTCCGTTTCCCCGGATGGCGCATGTTCCGTCCATCGTGTGGACTGGTTGGTCCGCCGGCAGTGGTCGGCTATCTCCTTTGATATGAGCCGCATGGTCTTTCCTGACGGTTCGGACGGTTTCGGTCAGCTGGGGCATGTACATGGTCCCATTATCCCCAATATCCCTTCTTTGGCCCGATATCGGCGGGATTCGGGCCGGCGGCGGCGTGGATGGCCGGATTGCGTGTCGTGTGTTGGGAGGCTTGCATGGCTGGTGGCGAGGGGAAGCGGGGGTCGTCGGGCAAGGCGTTCGTGGTGGCCGGCATGGTGGTCGCGGCCCCGCTGCTCACGGTCGTGGTCGTGTTGTTGTGCCTGGTGATCCTGGTGGTCGCGATCCTGCAGTCGGATTACGGCCTGGGGACGCGTTGCGTGACGGGCTCCTCGTCGTGGGTGGATTGGGCGGTGTCGGTCGCGAAGGACGATAAGCACGGGTATTCGCAGCCGAACCGCGGGGGCGACCCGGATTACGACTGTTCGTCGTTCGTGTGGGCGGCGTTGCGCCATGCGGGCTTCGACGTGGGGTCGAGCCCGTTCAACACTGACGGCATGGATTCGGTGTTGAAGGCGGCCGGTTTCGAACGGTCGGATTTCAGGGATGTGGCGTCCCTGCAGGCGGGCGACGTCGTGTGGGCGGACGGGCATACGGAGATCTACATGGGTGATGGCGAGTTCGTGGGCGCGCATTGGGACGAGAGGCACGGGGTCGAGGGCAGGACGCCCGGCGACCAGACCGGCGACGAGATCGGCGTGACGTCCACGTTGAACGCGCGGTACACGCGCGTGTACCGTGCGCCGGCCTCGCAGGGCTCGCAGGCGGTGTCGGGCGGCACGTCGGATTCCGGTTGGGACGGGATGGGCGCGGAGCAGGCGAAGGCCGCCTGGTTCGGCGGCCTGGCCGGTCCGGGCAATACGTGCGTCTCGTATCCGCAGGGCCAGTGCACGTGGGGCGCGTGCCTGCGCGCCTACCGTCTGGGGTGGAAGCATGTGGGCCAGTATTGGGGCGATGGCGGCATGTGGGCCTCGTCCGCGGCCGCGGAGGGTTACAGGGTGACGCGGACGGCCCCGGTGCCAGGCGCGATCGTGAGTTTCCCGCCCGGCGTGCAGGGCGCTGACCCGGCGGCCGGGCATGTGGCCGTGGTCGAGTCGGTGGACGCGTCGAAGGGCACGTTCACGATCAGCGAGATGAACGCGCATGGCCCGGTGTACACGTCGCGCGAGCTGCCCATCGCGGGCGGCGCGAATTTCATCCTTCCCAAGGACCCGATCCACGGGGCCGGCGGGGGGCTCCTCGTCGGCGGCGACGTGCTCGGCGGGCGACCAGGACGGCGAGAAGGCGAGCGTGGAGGAGGCGAAGAGGATCGCGAAGCGCAAGATGAAGGACATGGGCTGGGATGACGGTTCCCAGTTCGAGTGTCTGGACACGATCTTCACCGAGGAGTCGGGCTGGCGGTGGGACGCCACCAACCCGGACAGCGGCGCGTACGGCATCCCCAGTCGCTGCCGGCGGAGAAGATGGCCTCGGCCGGCCAGGACTGGCGGACGAACGCGGCCACGCAGATCGACTGGGGCCTGAAATACATCCATGACAGGTACGGGACGCCGTGCGGCGCGTACGCGGAACGCAGGGCCAAGGGCTGGTACTGAGATTATCGGCGTCCGTTCGGGTGGTTTTTCCGGGAGCGGTCGTCTCATGGCGTTCCCGGGCCGGCCGGCGCATGATTTTCTTCTCCTTATTCCCGTACGCCGGCGGGCCGCTTTCCTTCACGGCCCCATGCCCCCTCCCCGGGCGTGGGGCCTTCCCTTTCTTTCCGGCCCGTTATCGGCCGTGGGCCGTGCCGGCGCGTGGTGGATGCGCGGGCCCGTGCTTTCGGGCCGTGGAGGCTTGTGATGAGGGAGGCTGTGATGTCCGGGATGGTGTTGGCCGATGATTCGCTGATCAACCTGTTCCCCGATCCCGCGTGGGATGTGGCGGGGTTCAGGGACCTGGCGGGGGCGTGATAGCGGTGTGCCTGTATGCGGCGGTCGCGATGGTGATCGTCGGCGTGCTGACCCTGCTGCCGGGCCTGATCACGAACAACATGATGGAGCGCGCGTTCTCGTGGAAGCGGCTGCTGTGCGCGTTGATGATCCCGTTGACGATCGGCGCGGCGACGGGCGGGTTCGCGTGGGGCGCGGGCGCGTTCGGCGCGGACGGGCTGGCGGTGAACGACTCGTACCAGTCCGCGAACGGTCATCCCGACTGGAAGGGCGTGAAGAACGACGAGGCGAAGAAGTCGGACGATCTGGGCGACGTGGTCCGGCAGTTGGGCGAGGACATCGCGAACCGTGTGGGCATGGCCGCGGGCGACGCGATCGACAAGGCCCTGTCGACGGGCAAGAAGGCGTGGCAGTGGCTGTCCGGCGGCGACGGGAAGGGCAACGTGTTCCAGAAGGCCGGCCAGGCGGCGGGCGACGCCGCTTCGGGTGCCTGGGACTGGCTGTCGGGCGGGGACGGGAAGGGCAACGTGTTCCAGAAGGCCGGGGACGCCGCGTCCGGGGCCTGGGATTGGGTTTCGGGCGGCGACGGGAAGGGCAACGTGTTCGAGAAGACGGGCCGGGCGGCGGGCGACCTGTGGTCGTCCCTGTTCGGCTGAGCCGTCCGCCCCGTTATCGGCACGAGACGTCCGCCACCTTTGGTGGCGGTGGGGAAAGGAGGGTGAATCATGACCATTATTCATCCAATCGCCGCCACCGCGTCCGATATCGTGCTGGCGTTGACCGACAACGACCTGTCCGGGTTCTCCGTGTCCCCGAACTGGACGTTCTTCCCGTTCATGAGCCTGGTGTCGAACACCGTGGGCGGCCTGTGGGCTTTGGGCATCTTCGTGGCGACGGCCGCGTGGATCATCGCCGCGTTCTCCTGGGTCGTGTCCAAGGCGATCCACAACAGCACGATGCAGCAGTACAGCGGCATCGTGTTCGTGTGGATCGCGCTGGGCATGATGCTGCTCGGCTCGGCCATGGCGATCGTCAAGTTCGCGTCCACGCAGGCCCTGTTCTGACCTCGGGGCCCGTCCCCTTTCCTCCGGGCCCGTCCGCCGTCGGGGCGGGCCCTTTCCTTTTCTCGTTTTTCCGTTGTTGGGAGGCTGTCGTGGGCGATATCGTCGAGGCGGTGCTGCAGAAGCTGTTCCCGTGGATGCTGGATCCGATGGGCAAGGCGTTGCAGGGCATGATGGTGGGCGCGTTCTCGTCGACCGCCGGGTCCGTGTCGTACGCGGAGTGGAACGTGGCGATCACGGCCGCGAACAGGATCGGCTGGGTGATGGGGTTCGTGAACATGCTCATATGCGCGGTGGGCGCGGTGCATGCGGCCGTGAAGGCCAGCCCGGCGGAGTCGGTCAAGTCGTTCGCGATGGCGGTGCTCGCCTGGCCGTTGACCGCGATCTGCGTGAGCGTGATGATCACGTGCGAGGGATCGTGAGCCTCCTGTCCGCGGATCCTCGCGGTGGGCGCAGACACGACCAAGGGCCGGGGCATGGAGTCGATGGTGTCGGCCATGTTCAAGAAGATCCTGGAGCAGGCGTCCGTCCTGCATTCGCTGACGATGCTGCTCGTCTATCTGGTGTTGTTCGTGGGCGTGTTCCTCCTGTGCTGCATGCTCGCGGCCCGCACCCTGTGCCTGGTGCTGCTGGCTGCGGTCGCCCCCTTGCCGGTGATGAGCGCCGGCTGGAAGGCGACCCGGCCGGCGATGCGCCGCTGGCTTTCGGCCGTGGTGGGCGTGATGCTGGCCAAGCCGTTGGCCGCGCTGGTGATCACGGTCGGGTCGGCGCTGATGACCTCGCAGACCACGTCGGGCGTGGGCGAGGGCAGTTTCTGGGATCTGCTGGTCGGCATCGCCGCGATCTACATGGCCTGCTATTCGCCGAAGATGATCATGCCGGTCGTGCAGTTCCTGGGCGACGACCGGAGCATGGGCATGCAGCAGGCCGCGAGCCAGGCGGGCCGGAACGCGCTGGTGACCGCGGCCCAGCTGACCCGGCAGGTCGTGACCGCGGCCGCCGGGGTGGCGACCGGCGGGGCCGCGGCGGCGGGCGTGCAGTTGCCCGGCATGGCGCAGGGCGGGCTGGCCGCCCTGACCGGCCAATGGGGGCAGGTCGGCGAACAGGCCGGAAAAATGCTCGCCGGCTCCAAGGCCGACGGCAAGGACAAGGATGATGGCGGCGGGGCCCGGGATTCCGGCGCCCATGCCGCCGACCCGTCGAAGGACGACGGGTACGAGCCGCCGGTCTCCCGCTCCCCCGGGCCCGGATGGCTCGGCCATTCCGTCGCCCGATGGCGCGTCGTCCGCCGGAACCGCGCCCGGCGGCGCCGGCGGGGGCGGCGGCCGGGGCGGCGCGGGCCGTGACGGCGCGGACGGTGCCGACGGGATCGGCGGCGAGGGAGGCCTGGGCGGTGCCGGCGGCGAGGGCCGGACCGGATCGTCCGGCGCTCGGGTCTCCGGGCGATCCGGGACCTGCCGGGATGCCCGAACGGATGCGACGCCGGCGGCCCCGGTCTCGCCGCAGTCGCCGTCGGGCCCGGTCCTGGCCTGACTTATCGATGAGGTGCCGGGTGGCGTCCCCGTATGGGCGGGGATCGCGCCCGGCCCTTTTTTCTTGTTTGATCGGAGGTTGCTGATGGTGGATGCTGACGGCAGGGACGCGGGGGCGAGGGTGCCCACGGCGGCGTTCAGCCGCCTGTCGGCCACGAATGTCTTGTTCGGGTGGACATGGCCGCAGATCGGCGTGGGCCTGGCCGGCCTGGTCATGGTCGTGGGCGGCGCGGCGGCGGGCATGGTGCTGCCGTTGATGCTCGCGGGCGGCGTGGTCATGGCGTACGGGCTGATCCGTTACGAGGGGTTGAGCCTGATGGCGTGGACGTACGTATGGCTGGCGTGGCGGCGGCGTGTGCGCGACGGGTCGACCCGATGGTCGGCGAGCCCGCTCGCCTCGGGCCGGCCGGCGGGCGTGCTGGGCGTGTGGGGCCAGGTCGAGTCCCGGGCCCAGGTGGTCGAGGGGTCCGGCGTGGAGGTGGTCGGCACCCCGTTCCATGGCGCCTGCTACCTGTTCGACCCGGAACGCCGGCGGGCGACCGCGGTGCTCGCGTTGAAGGTCGAGGAGTGGACGTTGAGCACGGATGCGTCGAAATCGTCGCGCGCGGCCGCCTTGAACGATCTGACCGCCCGTCTGGCGGACACGCCGGGAGTGGTCGAGCTCAAGGAGACCGCGCTCCTGCTGCCGGGAGCCGCGCCCGCTCCGGACCTGCCCGACGATGGCGGGTCGCCGGAGTGGATGCGCCGCGACATGGCGGAATTGTGGGCCCTGCCGGAGGTCATGACCCCGTTGGCGAACGTGAGCTACGTGTCCGTGACCTGCGACGTGGACCGGCTCAAGGGCGCGGACCACGCCCGGGGCCGGCTCACGGAACGCGAACGGGTCGGGGTCGCGTTGGGCGACCTGGTGAAGATGACCGTCGCCCCGGCCCTGGTCGAATGCGGGGCGCGCCCCGGTTCGGTGCGCTGGTGCGGCCTGGACGACCTGCGCACGCTGATCCGGTCGGTTTCGGATCCGGCCGGCAACGCGGACCGTCCTCCGGTCACCCGCGACGAGCCGACGCTGGGCTGGTGCGAGGAGAGCCTCGACGGGGAGAGCGTGACCCTGGAATCGTGCGTGGCGCGCACCTGGTGGGTGACCCAGTGGCCCGACCGGCCCGTGCCGGCGGGCTGGACGCGCGACATCCTGCAGGGCGGCAGGATGATCGCCCTGACCCATATCTGTAGGCCCATGAGCATGGAGAAAAGCGAGAAGGACCTGAGGGACCGCGAGTCCAGCATCCTGCAGCGCGACACGTTGCAGAACCAGCGGAAACTGTCGCGCGACGAACGCCGTGAGCGCCGCGAGCAGCGGCAGCGAGAGGCGGAGCAGGACGCGAACTGGCCCGACACCGACCATCAGGGGGTATATCGCCCTGTTCGCCCCGGACCGCGACATGCTGGCCGTGTTCGAACGCGACCTGCGCGTGCGCGTCGGCAAGTACCATCTGCGCCTGTCCGGCCTGCGCGGCCAGCAGCGGCAGGCGTTGACCGCGGTCCTGCCGCTGGGGTTGTGACCATGGGCGCGCACGGCCAGGAGGACTGGTTCGACGAGGTCATGCCCGGGTTGGACGACGGGCGGCCTGGTGGGAAACGGCGATTCCCATGGCCCGGCCGGCATGGGAAGGACGACGGGGACGAGGCCGAGGCCCGCACCAGGCCGCGTATCGGGGTGCGTGTGGGCGTGGCGACGGTGATCGTCACGGGTCTCATGGTCACGGCCGGGCTGACTGCGGGCATGGTCTCCGCGAACCGGCGCGAACGGCTGGCCGACGCGTCGGCGGCGTGCGAACGATCCGCCCGGGCATGGTCCGCGGGATCGGCCGCATGGGGCCGGGACCGCGACCGGATCATGGGATCGGTCGACCTCGACGCGCTGCGCGCCACTGACCCCGATATGGCGGACACCCTCGAACGGCTTTCCGCCGACCCCGTCACGCCGGCCGGATGCACGGCCGGAGGCGACACGGCAACGCTCGACGCGGACGCGAAACGCATCTCCAAGGCCGCCGACAGGCTCGCGAAACGTTCGGAACGGCTGGAAAAGGCCGTGGCGAAAGCCGGCCAGACGGTCGGCGACGCCGAATCGTCACGGGCCAGGAGCCGGCTCGAACGGGCCGTGGCCGACGCGCGGGGCCTGCTGGCGGGGGAGCACGGCGGACCAGTACAAGGTGCCGTACCTGTACCGTCGGCTCGGACAGCTCACGGAACAGGCGGCGGGGCTGCTCGACGACGGGTCCGCGTCCCCGGAGGACATGGACCGGCTCTTCCAGGGTATCGACTCCATGGTCGCCTCGCTCGCCTCCGGCACGCGATGACGGGCCGCCATACGGTTATCGGTCCGGCGCACGCGTGTACGGGCAAACGGATCAGGAAACAGGAAGGAATCGGTCATGCCGTGTCGGTCAGAGCGTTCCGGACTCATCGAACGCGCCATCCTCGCGCGATCAATGGGGCGGGCCGATGATGCACCTCATACTCGTGATCGCCGTCGTCATCATTCTCGCCGCGTCCTGTCTGCTGACGTTCGCCCTGTGCCGTGCGGCCACGCGCCGCGACATGCTCGAGGCCCGTTGGCGTGAGGAGTCGGCCGGTTCCGTGGGTGAGGAGAGCCATGAGAGCGCATGAAACGCTTGAGCGTGCCGGGCGTCATGGCGGCTTCCCGGCCCGTGGTTCCGCTTCGGGCCTGTTGGCGGCCTGCCCGTCGGACGGCAGCCACGACTTCTACCTGTCGATGATGCTCGACGTTCCCGTGCCGCGCGTGCCCGTGCTGCGCGCACGTCTGCAAGACTCCCGCCGAGGGGCGCAACGCGCATCCGACGCACAGGAAGCTGGCCGCGTGGTGCAAGTGCAGCGTGGGCACGGTCAAACGCCATTTGTCATGGCTGGAAGGGGGACGTGTGGTGATGGAGCAGCGGTTCCGTCTGCGTGACGGCTCGCCGGTCGTGCCGCGCTGGCGCCGTTGACGATATAGGCGTCCTTCGTGGGTGTCGGCGTCGGCGATCATGTGCTTTTCCGTTCAGGGAGGTTTCGTATGGCTGATGCTCCTGCCGGGGTCCGTGCCGGCAAGGCCGGGGGTCCGCATGGGTTGCGGGTCCTGTCCCCGGCCGATCCGGGGTATGTGGAGTGGTGCCGGTCCGGCATGCCCCAGAGGATCCGTCTGCTCAAGCTCGCCGCCGAGAAACGCCGCCGGATCGAGCAGGGGGTGATCTGTCCGAAATGCCATAGGCGCCGGGTCCGTGCCGGCGACACGTTGTGCGCCCAGTGCCGTCACTTGGAGGATCTGCCCCGCTGCCGGGAATGCGGGAGGCGGACGAGCCGTCCCGTGGACGGGTTGTGCGCCCGATGCCTGAAACTGGTCCGGGAACAGGCCAGGCCGATGTGCCCGAAATGCGGCAGGTGCCGGTGCCTCGAGGGCGAGGACATGTGCGGCAGGTGCCGGGCGCACCGTGTGTTGCCATCCTGTTCTCGTTGCGGCGCGCCGCGGCGGAAGGGCTCGCCGGACGGGTTGTGCGGCCGATGCCGGCAGCTCCTTTCGGGGAAGGCGAGGACATGAACCCGATGGACGTGGCCTTGGAGGCCCTGTACGTGCTGGGTGTACTGATGTGCTGCGCGCTCCTGTCCCGCGAGGAGGGCTCGCGCGAGGGCCTGGGTTCGCGTCGCGCCCGCCTGTTCATGCTGGCGTTGGCGGTGGAGGCGATGCAGGCGGGGTTGGGTTCGCTCGCGTTCCGGGAGCCGTGGGGCGCGCCGTTCGCGCCCTGGCAGGCGTTCGACCTGACAGGAGCGGTACTGGCGGACCTGTTCCTCGCACGGGCCCTGCTGCGCGGCGGCGGCGGGGCTCCCGGTCCGACTACCGGT
>VOFF01000242.1_pt1 | contig 48000 bp, 69 predicted proteins | sample 5384061 | NCBI WGS metagenome assembly VOFF01 (sample SAMN12384725, study PRJNA508395) | human gut metagenome | isolation source: healthy gut E | host: Homo sapiens | reverse complement strand
ACCAACAGAACTTGCAGAAGCATTGAAGTTAGAGCTGAAGCCTAATCTTTTGACAAAACATCTGAATGTCAATGCGAGCAGATTGTTCCATGAGTGCCATACCCAATATGAAAATATCCGCACTCACGCAGGAAGAAGGATTATCTTAAAGCGAGTTTCAGAGCAGCGTGACGATTGTGACGATGATTTTGACAGTGGTGGCGGTATGTAAAACACCGTCACCATCGTCACCACCGACACGGACATGAAAGGAATGGATTGAAAATGAAAAATGTGCAAATCCCTTATGACTTATTTGTTGCTTTGCTCCAATATCATCTGATGATGGATGACGATTATGCAGATGAAATTAAGCATGGCTTGGAGCAGAAACTGGAAGCCATGGTAAGGCATGAATGGTACGCAAAGTACAAAACTGCTCCTACACTCGGAAGAACGAGAAGCAGCCCGTCAGCGTTATCTGGATGAGCGTGGAGTTCCACGGAGCTTGATGGACTACTTCTCCTTGGGAGCTATGACAGGAGCGTGCCACGCTCCTGTGAGTTGCAGACAAGAGAGTGATGATTGCAGCGATTTCACTGAAAGTGGGTGCGCCCCACTTGATGTTGCTGCGTTCATCACTTTTTTCTGTAAAGATAAAAATGAAAAATTTTGCTTCTTACAAAACGATTGGAAATCATGTAGCCGGTATCGCAGATACCGTTCAAAGGGGATTGGGGATGCTTCCCCAACAAGCAATTTGCGAAGATTGACCCAGATGGGAAAATCGAGAAAATGAGTGAACCTGTACAGGTTTACACTGCTTGCCAATTTGTAACGAAAACATAACAGTCTTTTTTTAGTTTAATTTTTCTTTTTAATGATTCTGTTTGGGTAGTCGAATAGTAAAACTTCATTATCGTATAGTTTTATTGATAAATAAAAAAGATTTATGGTATAATAATGACGAATTATAAACTTTAGTTGTTGCATGGAAGGTGACAAATATGGCAGTAAGCTACAAGAAGTTATGGAAATTATTGATTGATTTGGATATGAAGAAAGGATTTACAGCAAGCTGCCGGGGTTAGTCCAGCCTTAATTGCGAAGCTGGGACGAAACGAAAATGTGTCCACCGAGTCTTTGGTGAAAATTTGCACAGCATTGCATTGTGATATTGGGGATATTATGGAGATCGTTTTGGTTGAGGGAGGCGAGTCATGTGATTCACAATGAAAATTCCAGAGTGAAGATTCCGGCGTTGGTTCATTTAACCCGTTTGGGATACAGGTATATAAAACAAAAAAAAGGATTGCTCCGGAGTATATTGCCCTAAAACAAATATCTTCAAAGGAATTCTGCGTGACAGCATCAATCGCCTGAATGGTACGGCACTGACTGAAGCTGATGTAGATTCGTTGGTTGAAGAGCTGGCAATTAAGCTCAACACAGATGATTTAGGACGTGCGTTTTATAAAAATTCTTCTCAGCGGATTCAATGGTTTACGGCTGATTGATTTGGAAGATGAATCACGAAATTCATATCATGTAGTAACAGAGCTGACATACCAAAATGGTGAAGATGAGTTTCGCCCGGATATTACATTGTTGGTCAATGGTTTGCCGTTGGCGTTCATTGAAGTGAAGAAAACCAAATAACCGTGATGGCATCATTGCAGAGCATACTCGTATGAACAAGCGGTTTGCCAAAAAAGGTATTTCGTCGGTTTGCCAACATCACACAGATTATGGTGTTCTCCAACAACATGGAGTACGATGACAACGATGTGGAACCAATCGAAGGTGCGTTCTATGCATCCAGTAGCTATGAGAAGCTGTTCTTTAACCGTTTTCGTGAAGAAGATCCTACTATAAATAGTTCTGTTCGCCCTGTTGACCTCAACATCGAAGAAACCATTTTGATGGACAACAACTTGGTTACAATCAAAGGAACAGAGGAATATGCCCTTAACATCGATGAACACACGCCCACCAATCGAATGCTGACTTCTTTGTTCACCCACTCCCGTTTCAATATGTTTTTGAAATATGGGTTTGCCTATGTGGAGCGAGCAGACAAGAATGGGATCAAAACTCTGCAAAAACATATCATGCGCTATCCTCAGTTTTTTGCAACCTTGGCTATTGAGAAGAAACTGGATGCAGGTGTGAAGCATGGTATCATTTGGCATACCCAAGGCAGCGGAAAAACCGCACTTGCTTTTCATAATGTCCGATACCTCCGTGATTATTTTCAGCGTCAGGGCAAGGTGGCAAAATTCTATTTTGTTGTTGACCGGCTTGATTTGCTTACACAAGCCAGTGAGGAATTTGCTGCTCGTGGTCTTCATGTTGAAAAAGTCAATTCAAAGGAAGATTTCATTAAAAATATTAAAACGATTGGAAACTCCAATAATTCCGGTGAGGACAGCATTACCGTTGTAAATATTCAGAAATTTACAGAGGAATCTGTTGCCAGAAAATCCGATTATGATGTAGATGTGCAGCGCATTTATTTTTTGGATGAAGCGCACCGAAGCTACAAACCCAATGGTTCCTTCCTGGCAAACTTAATGGCTTCTGATCGTGATGCTGTGATGATTGCATTAACAGGTACGCCATTGATTGGTGACGGATATAACACGAAGGATGTATTTGGAGAGTACATTCACAAATATTATTACAATCGCTCCATTGCCGATGGCTACACTTTGAAATTGATTCGGGAAGGCATTAAAACAGAATATCGCACCAAGATGCAGACTATTTTGGAGTCTTTGGAAACAGAAAAAAGGCTCCTATCCAAAAGGATGTGTATGCACACCCGAAGTATGTATCGGCACTGGTGGAGTACATCGTAGAAGATTTCAAGCACAGTAGAATCGCATTGGGAGACAGTACCATCGGAGGTATGATTGTTTGTGACTCCTCACCACAAGCCGTTAAAATTGAGGAAGAACTGGATAAATACCCGGAATTGACCCATGAGCTGATTCTCTGTGATGTGGAAGATAAAAGAAACCCGCCGTGGTTATCAGGAAGATTTCAAAAAAGGAAAAATTGACCTGCTGGTGGTTTACAATATGCTGCTTACCGGCTTTGATGCTCCTCGACTGAAAAAAACAGTATCTCGGTCGTGTGATCAGGGGAGCATAACCTGCTGCAAACCCTTACTCGTGCGAACCGTCCCTATAAAACCTTCCGATATGGTTATGTGGTGGATTTTGCAGACATCCGCAACGAATTTGATAAAACTAACAAGGCATACTTTGAAGAATTGCAGTCTGAGCTTGGCGATGAATTTGAAAAATACCGGAATATTTTCAAGTCTCAAGAGGAGATTGAACAGGACTTAAAGAGCATACAGGACAAGCTGTTTTTATATGCAACAGACAATGTAGAACTATTCTCTCAGCAAATCACCGCTTTGGACGATAAGGGGGAGCTGCTTTCTCTGTGTCAGGCATTGGATACCTATAAAGAATTGCTCAATATTATGAAACTCTTTTGACTACGATGAGCTGGCAAAGAAGTTTTCCATGGAGCGTCTTCATGTCATGCTCACCGAGGTCAATAATCGTATCAGCATTATCAACCTAAAGCAGAATATGCAGAAAAGCGAGGATATGACCGAGCTGCTCAATACCGCATTGGATCAAGTTGAGTTTCATTTCCGTAAAGTGTCCGAGAGCGAAATGGTGATTGCTGACCAGTTCCAGGACATTTTAGAGAAAACTCGTCGTGAGCTGGAACGTTCCCTTGACCCCAAAGACCCAGAGTACGTTTCCCTGCTTGATGAACTCAAGCGGATTTTCAAAAAGAAAAAACATAGAGGAATTGACTGCTGACGAAATGAAAGAGCACATTCAGGACTTGGAGCGGATTCGAAAAAGCTGCTGCACAGCAGAACCTTCGAGATCAGATGCTATGCTCCAAGTATGGCAATGATGCAAAATATATGCGTACCCACAAACGATTGAAAGCAAGTCCACCGCCCATTGGAGCAGATTCTGTGATTTTTGATGTTCTTATGGGGAGTGAAAGCGGCAGTTGACCAAAAAGTATTGAAAAATCAACGGATGATGGACAACCATGCGTTTTTCTCTCAGGAGATTATGCCGTCCATTATTCAATCCTGTCGCAAAAGCGGCGTAAAACCCACTCTCGATCAGGTGAAGTTTATAGACCAATGTATTTCGACTGAATATTTTTGCCGAAAGGAATTATACCGCATGATGCAGATTGAATCGATTACCATAAAAAACAAAACAGATGATTGATGACCTGAAAGCCATCTGTGCCAACTTTGGCTTAGGTGGCTCTCCGGGCGAATATAAAATCATCACTCAGGTATTTCTGTACAAATACCTGAGTGACAAATTCGGATATGAAGCCAGCAAAGTGGAACCATCTATTGCCCAGGCAGAAAATGTGGAAGCAGCATTGACTGCCATGCCGGACGAAGACTATGAGATGATGCTCATGATGTTGGGCGGCAATGTGGCGAAGCTGAAAAAGAACCACTATATTTCATATCTGTTCAACCATCAAAACGACAATAGCATGAAGAAAGCAGATGGAACCCCGTATCCGTTCCATGAGCTTTTTGATGATACGCTGGTGGATATTGCAAACTATAACCTGGACATCTTTTTCCGTCCAGACCGGCAGTGAGGAAAAAAAATCAAGCTCTTTGAGCCAATTTCCCAGTATGTCATTGAAACGGCAAAGAAATCTGCCTTTTGCCGTGCTATCATCAATAAGCTGGTGGAGTTTAGCTTTGCAGAAGTTTTTGAGCAGAAATATGACTTCTTCTCGCAGATTTTTGAGTATCTGATTAAGGACTATAATAAGGATTTCGGCAAGTATGCGGAATATTACACCCCGCACACCATTGCGGACATTATTGCCCGTATCATGGTGCATGGAGAAGTGACCAATGCTACCGTCTATGACCCTGCGGCTGGCTCCGGTACGCTGGTATTGGCTCTGGCTCACCAGATTGGCGAGGATAACTGCACCATCTACACCCAGGATATATCTTCCAAGTCCAACGAGTTTTTCGACTAAACCTGATTCTCAACAATCTGGTTCACTCTCTCAGCAATGTGGTACATGACGATACGCTGATCGCTCCCCGACACCTGAATTCTCAGAAGAATGGACTTGCTAAGTTCCAGTATATTGTCAGCAATCCTCCCTTCAACATGGACTTCAGCGACAATCGGGACACCTTAGCCGGTGAAAAATATAGCAGCCGTTTCTTTGCCGGTGTACCCAATATTCCCAATAAAGACAAGAGCAGCATGGCGGTGTACCTGATGTTCTTGCAGCACATCATCTATTCTATGGATACAAACGGCAAAGCTGCAATCGTGGTTCCTACCGGCTTTCTGACTGCCGGTTCCGGCATTCCCAAAAAAGATTCGAGAGCATATCGTGAAAAATCGTATGCTCCGTGGCGTGGTGTCCATGCCCTCCAACATCTTCGCAACTACCGGCACCAATGTGTCTATTATCTTTTTTTGGATAAAGGAAATCGGGATGGACAGGTGATCCTGATGGACGCTTCCAAGCTGGGAACAAAAGAGAAAGTTGACGGTAAAAATCAGCGCACGGTGCTGAGCCAGGAGGAAATCAACAAAATTATTGATACCTTCAATGCAGGTGAAGTAGTTGATGATTTCTGCGTGGCAGTCAGCTACAAAGAGATCGAGGAAAAGAAACTATCCTTCTCTGCCGGTCAGTATTTTGAGGTCAAAATTGAGTATGTGGAGCTGACTCCTGATGAATTTGCCGAGAAGATGAACGGATTCACCACCCGACTGGACGAGCTGTTTGCAGAGAGCCGTCGGCTGGAGGATGAGATTAAGCAGCAGTTGGGGCGGGTGAAACTATGACACAAATGATACAGCTTTCACAATTAGGAACTCTGAGAAATGGGCTGAATTACGATAAAAGTTTTGCAACAAATGGATGCAAGATTATCGGCGTGGCTGATTTCGGCAACAGAGTGTTCCCGGATTATAGCTCATTACAAGAAATAGATGACACAATAGTAACAGATGCGGATCTGCTTCAAGATGGGGACATATTATTTGTTCGTTCAAATGGAAATAAAAATCTTGTTGGAAGATCCATGCTCATTAACAATATTAGTGAAAAGGTTTGCTATTCTGGCTTTTGTATTGCACTTAGGCCAAATCATTCTGTTGTAATACCGAAGTACCTGTTTTACGCCTTGCGTTCGCCATTCTGCCGTAAACAATACAGCTATTCCCAGCAAACAAACATCACAAATTTGAGTCAGAGTGTTCTTGGGAATGTTATAGTTCCTATCCCTGACTATGATGTGCAAGAAAAACACTCTAATCTTCTATACAATATAGATTCAAAAATCATGCTAAATACAAAGATTTGCTCCGAGTTGGAATCTATGGCAAAGACCCTCTATGATTACTGGTTTGTGCAGTTTGATTTCCCTGATGAGAACGGTAAGCCTTACCGTACCTCCGGCGGTGAAATGGTCTGGAATGAGCAGCTCAAACGGGGAAAGTCCCAAGGGTGGGAAGTTTCCACTGTAGGAAAGAGAATAGATAAAATCCCTAATACAGCACGCATCCCCTCAAGTGAATATTTGAGAGATGGTCTAATTCCGGTTATTGACCAAAGTTCAGACTTCATTGCAGGATATACTAACAATCCCGATTCTGTTCTTAAATCAAAATCAGGGTATATAGTTTTTGGCGATCATACCAGAATAGTTAAATATATTCGTTTTCCATTTGCGAGAGGAGCAGATGGAACACAGGTGTTAAAATCCAATAATCCTTGCATTCCAGAAGAATTATTTTATCAAATGATAAAATCAATCGACTTGTCTAACTATGGATATGCACGCCATTTTAAGTTCTTAAAAGATACATTGATTGTTATTCCGGAGAAAAATATTTCTGGCAATTTTGCAGAAATAACAAAGCCGATATATGAAAAACAAGCCAAACTTGTATTCGAGAATATTGAATTATCAAAACTCCGTGACTGGCTCTTGCCGATGCTGATGAACGGACAGGCACGGGTGGAATGAGGTGAAAAATGAGACGAAATTTTGCGCAAATTCTGAAGGAAGCTAAGATTGATATTAAATCAGAATATCAGAAATTATATAGTATGCTTTATGATCGTAGTATCCAAGTATCAAACACCAAACGGATATCTGCATACGACGAATTAAGTGATTACTTCCTGGGATTTTATTTTCGTGGAACCTGTTTGTCTATAGAGGAGTTTAATGACATACATGGATTTCACTTTGAGAAAGATCCAGAACCATTTCATATTGATAATTTGATTCTGATATGTGAGTATATTGAAAATATGCTTATAGGGTATCAAAATGTACAGTGTACATCCGGGATTGGATATTTACCAATGCAACAACCAGCAATTAATGTACAATTTTACCTTATGCAAATTTCTCAGGTTATCGAAAAAATAGGATATATGCCTTTAAACCAAGATGGTTTTGTAATATATGTTGAGAAATCGCCTGCGGCAATTTCAGTAGCAGAAAATGAGGAGATTCCGAAAGAAATATCTTATAAGCTGATTTCTTATAACCACCATAGTATGAAAGGGAATTTGCAGGAGAAGAAAAAAATATTATTTTAAAACTTGCAGAACTGCTGGAAGCAAAAAGGAGTGAATTAAGCATCGTTGATAAGGATTTTTCGAGTGATCTTTTTTATTTGTTTAACAATCTAAATCTCCGTCATAACAATATTGAACCTTCTATAAAAGGAAAGTTCAAACAAGCAATTGCCGACATGTCTTCAGAAAAATTAGAGCACTGGTATGATGAAACATATCAGATGTGTCTCTTGGCTTTTTACGGTTGGAACAGGCAGATCGAAAGATGGAATTTAATAAATTAAAAAGTATAATTGAATCAAAAAGATAAATACACAAAGAAAACTTTGAAAATTTTTTATTTTTATAGGCATAAAAAGCAATGTGGTATAGAGAGGTGAATTTAGAATTATCTGTCAAATAAGCCCATATGACTCATAGTTTTTTGATGATCATATGGGCTGTTAGGTGGTACGGATATTATCTGGTGAAGATGAGTTCTTTATTAACGATTTCCTTTGCACGGTTGCGGATATTGTTCATGGCTTTGACCCATGCCAGCGGATCCTGCTCTTTCAGGTGCTCATTGATACCCTCTTTCTCTGCGAGCTGCTTTACGATTAGATTCAGCTTATTGCGAGCCTGAGTATCAATGTCAGCGAGATAGCTGTACAGCCTACCGCTGAGAACAAGATCATTATATAACATGGGACGATATTCTTTCAGGTATTGCTGGTGCTTTCTGCCCCAGATGCCGATGGTGTGGATTTCTTCTTCCGGGATGACCAGACACGGCAGATAATAATCTCCATACAGTTCATACCAAAGACCGTTGCTGTTGTCATAGATGTATTTTTCCATATTGCAAACCTCCAACATTTGAAATAAGTAGTGTCGAGTGGCTTGTGAGTGTAGCCATTTGTAGCCAAAATCGTCAAGATTTCAGCCTTATTAAATCTTTTACGAAGTACTGATACATAAATCGGCAATTTGGCTACATAGCATTATTCCAAGGATAATGATCAGATAGAAAATCAAGTCATTTTGGGATAAAAGCAGGTGAGGTGAATCAACAGTTCGTGGCTACAAGTTGGCTACAAAGTTCATAAAGACTCTTTGTAAAGCGTGGAATGTGTGGAATATTTGTATAAAAAAGCGTACTTTTAGTGCATAAAATCACGAGAAATTAAGGCCTGGCACTCGAGTGGGAATAAGTTCAGAGGCCCGGAAAAGCCTGATATAACTGGGTTTTTTAGAGGTTAAGGCCTTCCGTGGCAACGATTTGGCAACACTTTTTCATTATTCATAAAAAAGAGAGCTAACTGATTTTGATTAGTCAGTTAGCTCTCTTTTTGTTATGCACTTCAAATTTGTATCACAAGATCGAATCAATCTTTATCCCATCGGCTTGCATCTGTCCACCCTAAATTAGGGTCTCTATTACGACGAGGATCGTTTTCCCATTTTTCCGCTGCTCTCCTACTCATTTCTCGATCAATTTGCTTCGTTTCTGATGTTTTTCTCCGTCTCCGCCATAACCGTCTTTGGCCCATTGCTGCCGTCTTTGCTCGTAACCATCTGACAGCTCATCGTCCGATTCGCTTTGAAGCCAATCCTGAAATTCATCATTATTATTCTTGGACAAAATGACGCTAATAGTTCCTATAGCAGCAAGAACAGCAGTTGCTTTCAATGCTTTTTTCCAATCAAAGTTCATTTATCAACTTCCTCGCTTCCTTTATTGTCTTTAAGTGCAGAAACCAACAAATCGCTCAGTCCCTGAGATGGAACAACCTTGTGCCAGTGATCTGTGGTATCAAACTCCGGGTAATGGTAGCGCCACTTGTCGTAATCCTCTTTGGAGATCTCGCCCGCCTCCAGCATGGCGGCGGCCTGCTGCCAGGAACAGAGCATCTCATGCAGCCGGGCGGCGTCCTTGTTCTTCCGAACATCAACCTTTAGGCAGACTTCGCCATCCATCGCGCTGACCGTGAGCCCGTAGTTGTCCTCCAGGGTAAACAGGGTGTGCATGAGCCCCACATAGGAGTCTATGTCCGGGACGGAGAGTGCATGGGGCGAGACATCCAGTACCTGGGCTAAGGCGGCGGTAAGGTCTGCCTTTGGGGTTCTTGATCCTGTTTCATATTGAGCAAGGCGCACATCTGCGGACTTCTCTGGGAAGCCCACCCGCGTGCCGAGGTATTTCTGAGTCATCCCCCGCAGGAGACGGAAAAAGTGAATTCGTTCACCAATCGCCATATCATCAACTCCAATCGTTGGTTGTCCTTAGAAAAAGCGTAGCAGAAATGCTTAGTAAAGTCAAGAGAATCCTAAACAATTTTATTTAATTTATTTTGCGTACTCCGATTGACACAAGCTATTATGCTTAGTATAATGACAATAGGCTAAGCATAATAGCTTAGAATCAATAAATAAAAAAGAACTGCCGCAATCCCTGGTTATACATCCGGGCAAAAAAGTGGCGGACGAAAGTGAGGAGGCATTTATGAAACACACTATCCATCCGCAGCAGCCATCAAACGAAGAAAGAAAGGTAGTATCAGTGTACAAAGGGAACAGCGCCCAAGCAGGGCCACAGACGGGCGTTAACTGCATTTTCTGGCCCGGCTGGCTCCTGTGAGGTTTTCAGCCGCGCCACGGTATCGCTGACAAGTCAGACGACGCAGCCATCCTGGGGAAGGCAAGGAGGATGACGCAGCCAGCGGTGCTGCCGTGTGCCTGAAAACCGCTATTACCTCTGTACACTGATACTATTTTCAATGCAGGCAAAAAAGCTTTATGTGTATGTGTATGGGGAAAGTGGCCCAGGAATTGGGCATCTCCAAATCCCACGCCTACAAGGTGCTCCACCAGTTTAATGCTGAACTCTGGGAGAAAGGTTAAATAATATTTGCGGCAGAGTGATAGAAACTGTAAATGCAGAACTTGTTTTCATAATATAATTACAGCGGCAGCAAGATGAATTCTCTGTCGCTTAGATGTTTTTCTAAGTAAAAAAATTTACAATTATTTGCAAAACGATATTGCTATTATTCGAGAGTTAGAACATAATAATATAAGGGCGTAAGCTTGATGTATGCAGGAGGTTGCTATGGAATATATGTCTGCAAGAGAAGCTGCCAATAAGTGGGGCATATCTCAGAGAAGAGTAGCTGTTCTATGCTCTGAAAACAGAATAAAAAGAAGCAATTATGGTAGGTAATATGTGGGTTATACCTGCTTCGGCAGAGAAACCTATAGATGCAAGAAGCATTCGCTATACAAAAAGCGATGGAAAAAAAGTAAAACCTTTTTTGAGAAGTGGGCTGGTGGCAAAGGTCAGTTGCTTTCTAAAATCGAAAAAAGTATTATCCATTTGAAGACGAAGAAATCACTAAGTATGCCGAGCCTTTTGTGGGCGGCGGTGCGGTGCTTTTTGATATATTAAGCAAATATGCTCTCGAAGCTGTTTATATCAGCGATATTAACGCAGAGCTTATCAACACATATCGCATTATAAGAGACGATATTGATGAGCTTATTGATATGCTGATGGTTATGCAGAACGAGTTTGTTCCGATGAATACAGACGACCGCAAAGCATACTATCTGGAGAAAAGAGAGCGCTTCAATGACTTAAAAGTAAACGAGAATGAAAAACATTAGCATTAAAAAGCAGCTCTGATGATTTTTCTTAACAAGACTTGTTTCAACGGATTGTTCCGTGTAAATAAAAAAAGGTTTGTTCAATGTTCCTATGGGGGCTTACAAGAATCCTATAATATGTGATGAGAAAAACCTGCGAGCTGTTTGCGAAAAGCTCCAGAACGTAACGATTGTGTGCGGAGACTACAGAGAATCTGCTGCTTTCATTGATGACAGCACTTTTGTTTATTTCGATCCTCCATATCGCCCTATTACTGGCACAGCGAGTTTTACTGCATACACGGAAAATTTGTTTTGTGATGAAGAGCAGATTGAACTTGCAAAAAGTTTGTTGATGATATGAACAAAAAGGCGCAAAAATTGTTGTCAGCAATTCCGACCCAAAAGAACTCAAATACAGAGGATGATTTTTTTGATAATATCTATTCCTCTTATAAAATCAAGCGTGTTGAAGCCACGCGTATGATTAATTGCAATAGTGAGGCGAGAGGAAAAATTAAAGAATTGCTTATATCGAATTTTTAAGGGGATGACCGTGGAAATCAGAGAAGGTACTCAACGTATCGAAAATGGAACCAGACAGGCAATTATAGAATTTGTATTTACCGATTATATCATTTATGTTTTTCAGGGAACTTTGTCTCAATTCGACATTGTGATCAAATACAAGAAGGACGGAAAACAGATTCGCACACCGAAGCATATTCATTGGACTGTTGATATTCTAATGAAAACGCAGGGGAACGAAACACTTACTAAGCAGTATTTGAAAGCCATTCAGAACTGTTGGAACACTTGCGTTCCCCTTTGCTAACAACGACTTTGATACCTTGAAAGCGCTAATTGAGGGTGGCGAAGAAGAAATTGACATTGAACAGTATTTTGACCTCAATGCGTTCGGAGAATACGATGTTGAATTTTTGTATGTTTTGATGGAGTTGTTAGCGGTACAGGAAAAGATAAACCGGGCTGATGCTTATATGTTTGGAAAAATTATCGAAGAACTACTTGAAACCGATCGAGACATTTTCAAAATCATATCAACGGCAGGCTTCGGTGGAAGAAGGGGGGTTAATATGGCAAACAGAAATTTTAATACTTGGCTGTCCGGCTTTCGTGATAGTATTGCAGATTACGGATACTACATAGATTTTGAAAAAGTCCATCGCAACGTTGATGGTATTAAGGTTGAGCTTAACATTCTTAATTCGCTTATTGGCTCTAAAAATATCAAAGAGGATTTCGAAGTGTTAATCAAAAAATATCCCGAAACGCTGAAGTGTATTCCTCTGTTGCTTGCAGTTAGAGCGAATGAAATTTATTGCCAGGATGAAAACGGCGGTTTTATGTATCAGTTTAACTTTGGCAAATATCCGCCTAATAGCCATGCTCATTATGAACGCTATGCATATTTTATGGAACACACAGGTCTCTTCGACTTGCTTGAAAACCATATTATCAATAACCTTGTTGACTATGTGACAGGCGTGGAAACCTAGGACTTGACTCAACGGCCGTAAGAATCGTGGTGGTCATTTGATGGAAGACCTGGTTGAGAGTTTTATTAAGAAAGCCGGTTTCGTAAATGACAAGAGCTATTTCAAGGAAATTTATATCCATCAGATTACTGTAAAATGGGGCATCGGTCTTTCTGCTATTTCCAATCAAGGCAAGATGGAAAAGCGTTTCGATTTCGTTGTCAAAACACCTACTATGATTTATGGTATAGAAACAAACTTCTACGGCAGCGGTGGCAGCAAGCTCAACGAAACTGCCCGCAGCTACAAAACTCTTGCATTGGAAACTGATACTATCAGTGGCTTTACGTTCGTTTGGTTTACAGACGGAAAGGGATGGACAAGTGCCCGAAACAACCTTGAGGAAACCTTTGACGTGATGGAACACATCTACAGCATCAAGGATTTGGAGAACGGCATCATCACAGAGGTTTTTCAGATAATGGCTAAGAAAATCACAAAATGGGAGCCGGAAGATTTTGAGTTGGAAATGACAACACATTGGTCTTTTTTCCCAAACGTGGCGATTGGGCTACCCATGATGCAAAATGGCGTGGAAACTGGTCGCCGTATATTCCAAGAAATATTTTGCTCAGATACTCCCAAGAAGGGGATTTAGTTCTTGACCAGTTTGCCGGTGGTGGCACTACTCTTGTGGAAGCAAAGCTTTTGAATAGAGACATAATTGGTGTTGATGTAAACGATGCAGCACTTACGCGATGCCGAGAAAAAAATAGATTTTGAACACGATGGTGCAAACGGTAAAGTATATATTCGTAAAGGTGATGCAAGAAACTTAGATTTCCTAGAAAATGATAGTATTGATCTTATTTGCACTCACCCACCTTACGCTGATATTATTAAATATAGTGATGGCATAGAGGGAGATTTATCACAGTTAAAAAGTAAAGGATTTCCTTGAAGAAATGAAATCTGTAGCTGAGGAAAGCTATCGTGTATTAAAGAAGGACAAGTTCTGTGCTATCCTTATGGGTGATACTCGTCAAAAAGGACATATGATTCCGATGTCTTTTGAGGTTATGCGTGTTTTTGAAGAAGCAGGATTTAAGCTGAAAGAGTTGATAATCAAAGAACAGCATAACTGTAAAGCTACAGGGATATTGGAAAACAAACAGCGTGAAGTATAACTTTTTGTTAATTGCACATGAGCATCTATTTGTGTTTAGAAAATAACTATATTACTTGTTGCTTTTATTAAAAGTTGATTTTTGAGTTAAAAAGGGGACATACAATATATATGCTCAGCAGTATTTGCCTGAAACGCCTGCCCCAAACTATTCTCCACGTTTTGTCACCGCTGATAAGATTTTGATAAACATCCATCGTATAGCCAAAGGCAATATGGATAATTACAATAATCAGAAGAACAGGAGTAGAAAATCTCTAAATGAAATCGTTTAAGATGTAAGTTCTTATAGCAAATGGGAATAAAACAAAACGCCGGAAAAGTCCAGTGTTTATGCGGGCTTGCGGCGTTTGGAGAAATCTTTTTCTCTCTATTTTCGCGGCGCTTGATTCGAAAAAGCAGGGGCTGTGGCGCTTTTTCAATCTGAAGGTAAAATAATAGCACACTATAAAACGCATTTGCTGTGTGTTTCCTGTGGTTTGTGAGTACAATTATCTGAATAAATTCTAAAAAGGCATTGCTGACTTATGAGAGCGGTAATGCCTTTTAGCTTTTTTTGCATTGATTGCCGGAGAGGGCGCACATAGCAGGTGCTGGGCGCAGGCGGGTGAGGCGCTTATAAAATTGCGCAGGCAATTAAAAAGGCGGCATCAAGCCCCGGAAAGCCTCAGGCAGAGTTTTCCGGGGCTTTTGTATTTTTTGGTTTTAGCGAAACGAGAATCCGCGGCTGTACCGGGGGGAGTAAAAAGGCTTTCGCTGCCGGTTTCGAGCGAAGCGGGATAGCATTCAATACCAAAAAAAGATGCAGCATGTAATGGGAAGAACCCCGTTTGCGGGAGACGTGGCAGGTGATGCAAAAGACAGAGCATTCAGCGCCTCTTGAGAGGCTTGCCGGCAGTATGGCCCTTCCGGGGCTTACACGGGCCCCGGCTGTGCCGGGGAGTCTGATTTTTATTAGTGAAATATGATAAAAATGGATAGAAATTTTTATGATATATATGAATATGTTGTATGATTTGTCCTTTCGGTGGGGAAAAACTCTTATTTTCAGGGGAGGGAGGGGGGCGAGTATAATGAAGGCAGGCTCAAGGCGGGCCGCTTATGGAGGCCTGAGCAGAGGTGTGCGGAGATAGGGAGTGAGGTCGTATGCTGAAGGGCGTGCGGATTTCGCGCGGGGTGGCGCTGGGCAGGCTGTATCTGTATGTGCCCTTCGTGCCTCAGGTGGAACAGGGGCCCTGTATGCCGGGCGGCGAAGAGGCACAGTGCCGGGCTTACCGGCGGGCGAAGGAGGCCTCGGCAAAAGAGCTGCGTGGCCTGGCGGAGGCCTTTTACAGGCGCGCGGCAGCGCACAGAGCGAAATTTTTCAAGCACATCTGGAGATTTTGGATGATGTGGTGATGGAGGAAGAGATTCTGGATGCCATCACACAGGAGAGAGCCACGGCCGGTGAAGCGGTGGACAGGGTGTACCGCACCTATGCCAAAGCCGTGGCCCGTGCCAGAGAGCCTGTGATTCGCGAGCGTGCGCGCGATTTGGATGATGTGCGCGGGCGGATGCTGCGCAACCTGCAGGGTATGCCGGAGAAAAACCTGGCCGGCCTGACGCAGCCGTGCATTGTGGCCGCCGAAGAGCTGCTGCCTTCGCAGATTGCCCAGATGAATCCGGCGGTCGTGCAGGGGCTGGCTGCCCAGAAGGGCAGCGCCACATGCCATGCTGCCATTGTAGCCCAAAGCTTGGGCCTGCCTGCGGTGTTCGGCATAGAAGGGCTGATGGAACAGGCGCAGGACGGTGTGCGGGCCGTACTGGACGGTGAAGAGGGCACACTTTGTGCTGGCCCCGGACGATGAGACCTGGGCCTATTATGAACGGCAGGCCCTGCGTGCGCGCAGATTGGCAAAAAGCAGGCGGCCGCCTATATGGAACGGCCTGCGGTGACACTGGATGGATGCCGCGTGGATATCTGCCTGAACCTTGGCGACGGCGTGCTGCCGCCGGAGCTGCCCCAGAGCGACGGGGTAGGGTTGCTGCGCACGGAATTTTTATTTATGCAGAAGGGGCATCTGCCTACGGAAGAGGAACAGTTCACAGCCTACCGGCAGGTGCTGGAAGGCGCCAGGGGCAAGCCGGTGACGCTGCGCACACTGGATATCGGCGGCGACAAGCAGCTGCCCTATCTGCCCCTGCCGCGCGAGGAAAACCCTTTTCTGGGGGTGCGCGCGGTGAGGCTGTGCTTTGCCCGGCCCCAGATATTCCGCACCCAGCTGCGGGCGGCACTGCGGGCATCCGTGTATGGCCAGCTCTGGCTGATGTTCCCCATGGTGGGCAGCCTGGACGACTGGCGCCGGGCGCGTGAAGCGTTTCTGGACGTGAAAGAAGAATTGACGGCCAGCGGCGTGCCGGTGGCCGGCGGCATACGCCTGGGTGTGATGATTGAGGTGCCGTCGGCAGCGCTGCTGGCGCGGCAGCTGGCCGCAGAGGTGGATTTTGCCAGTGTGGGCACCAATGACCTGTGCCAGTACCTGTTTGCCGCAGACCGCACCAATAGGGACGTGGCCCCCTATGCGCAGAAGTACGCCCCGGTGCTGCTGGAGCTGCTGGGGAGCATAGCCGCGGCTTTTGACGCGGCGGGTAAGCCCTTGTCCATTTGTGGGGGAGCTGGGCGGCGACGCCCTTGCCGCTGCTGCGCTGGTGGGGCTGGGATATAGAAAGCTGAGCATGCCGCCTGTGCATATGGGTTATGTCAAGCAGGTTATCTGCACCGGCCGCTGTACGGATATGCAGAAGCTGGCGCGCAGCCTGCTGGAGAGGCAGACACAAAAGCGAGGCGGAGGCGCTGCTGAACAGATATTACGAATTGGCTGTGCGATGACATGCGGCCGGAAAACCGGGCGGCGACGCCCTTGCCGCTGCTGCGCTGGTGGGGCTGGGATATAGAAAGCTGAGCATGCCGCCTGTGCATATGGGTTATGTCAAGCAGGTTATCTGCACCGGCCGCTGTACGGATATGCAGAAGCTGGCGCGCAGCCTGCTGGAGAAGCAGACGCAAAGCGAGGCGGAGGCGCTGCTGAACAGATATTACGAATTGGCTGTGCGATGACATGCGGCCAAAAAACGGAAGGGAGAAGGCGTATGTATACGAAATTGGTGACTGTTTGCAACCCGACGGGGCTGCACGCGCGCCCGGCCACAGAGTTTGTGACTGAGGCGAAAAAAATATAAAAAGCAGGATCACTATCCAAAATACTCAGGAGGCGGAGGAAGATGCGGTGAACGCCAAATCAGTGGTCCTGCTGCTGAGCCTGGGCCTGGGACAAGGCACCTTGGTGAAGCTGGCTGCTGAAGGGAGGACGAAAAAGAAGCAGTGGAAGCACTGGCTGGATTGATTGATTCCGGCTTCGGAGAATAAAGACATGGGAAAAGGAGGATAGATATGGATTTTGTGGGCGAATATGCGGCCAATGTGGACGCAGTATTGAAGGCTATCTGGCAGGAGGAACGCCCGGCCATTGATGAAGCCGGGCGCATGCTGGCCCGCAGCCTTGAGGCTGACGGCATGCTGTATGTGTTTGATGCGGCCATTCTCACATGATTGAGGAAGAACTGTTTTACCGTGCCGGAGGCCTGGGCGCCGTATGCCCCTGTTCGAGAGCAGCACCATGCTGCACGAGGGGCTGCCAAAAGCAGCAGGATAGAGCGCATGAGCGGCTATGCCGAATTAGTGATAGACCGGTATGATATTGGGCCGAAGGATGCTTTTTTGGCGGTGTCAAGCAGCGGTATTAACCCATTTATCATTGAAATGGCCCAGCTGGCGCGGGCCAAAGGCGCCAAGGTTGTAGGCATCTCGGCCTTTGGGTACCGGCAAAAGCCATCGCGGCACAAGGATGGGCTGCACCTGCCGGATGTGTGCGATCTGTGCATCGACAACCATGTGCCGGTGGGCGATGCCAGTGTGACCGTCTGTGAAGACGGAACCAAGGCCGGGCCGGTATCCAGTATTGCTTCGCTGGCCATTGCGGACGCCGTGGTGCTGGCAGCCTGTCAGGAGCTGCGGCTGCGCGGGATAGACCCCGAGGTGTTCCGCAGCGGGAACTGTGACGGCGGCGATGCGTACAACGGGCGGCTGCTTCGGCGCTTTGGCGCACGGGTGCGCAGCCTGTAAGGAGGGCGCTGTGAACGGAAAGACGGTTTTGATTTTGAGCGCCTGCTGGATGGACGGCCGCATAAGCTGAGAGACCTGGCACAGCGCCTGGAAATATCGGTTCGGCTGGTGCGCTACGAGATGCAGGAGGTCGATGCCTTTTTGCGGCGCGAGGGCTTTCCCGCTTTGCAGTATGAGCGCCCTGCGGGCTGCGCCTTATGCTGACGCAGGCACAGCATAAGGCGCTTTCGAAAAAGCTGGCCAGCCTGGATACCTATGATTACGCCATGACCTCGGCCGAACGCCGCTGCGTGATGACACTGATGCTGATAGCCAGCGGCGGCGAGGCGCTGACCGGCCAGTATTTTGCCGATCAGCTGGGCGTGAGCAAAAGCAGCATTGACAAGGATATGGCGCTGCTGAAAACAGACCTGCTGGGCAGCGGTGTGCGCCTGGAGAGCAGAGTGGGCAAGGGCAGCACGCTGGAGGGGGAGGAGCAGGCCCTGCGCCACTGCGGCGATGCGGCTGCTGGAGCAGCACGTGGATTTTGCCGGCCTTTACAGCGGAGACGCGGAAGGCAGCGATATGGTGGGAAGCTGGGCATGCAGGCTGTTCTGCGGCGAAGAGCTGTCCGCTTTATTTGAATTGCTGAGAAGCATGGAGCAGGCCGAGCTGGGCAAGTGGCTGGGCTATGATTCCTTCCGCATGCTTACCTTCACCCTGGCGGTGACATTGGTGCGTGTGAGAGCAGGAAAAAGCCGTACAAAGCTGTGCCCGCCAGCATGGCGCTGGTAAAGACGTCAGGGGAATATGTGCATGCAGTGCATCTGGCAGGCGAACTGGAAAACGCTTTGAGGTGAGGCTGCCCGCGGGCGAGGTATATGCACTGGCCATTTTGCTGGCCGGTGCAAAATACGTGACGCCAGAGCCGTACCTGAAAGAGGACTGGGCCGGAGTACAGGTGCTTCTGGACCGTCTGGTACGCGGCATGAGCGAGGAGATGGACATTGCCTTTACCGAGGATGAGGAGATTTATAATGCGCTGCAGGCGCATCTGGGGCCCACTGTATTCCGGCTGCGGCATGACATCCCTATTACGAACCCCAACCTGCAGGAGATACGGAAAAAATTATGCCGTGTGTTTTGAAGCGCTGGAACGTGTGCTGAAAAAGCTTGACAGCGAGCTGCTGGCCGGTATTACGGAGGATGACATTGCCTATCTTGTGCTGCACTTCTGCGCGGCCATGGAACGCAGCAAGCGCATGATGCCTGTGAGCCGCGTAGCCATTGTATGCGTGCACGGCGCGGGCACGGCGAACCTGCTGCGTGAGCTGGTGTGCTCTAAATTCAAAAATATCCGCGTGGTGGCCACGGCCACTTACACAGACCTGCATGCGCTGGAGAAAATGGATGTAGACTTTGTTATCGCCAGCATTCCTCTGCCTGACTGCAAGGTGCCGTGGGTGAAGGTGGAGACGATTCCCACGGCAGAAAATTGGGAGGCCATCAGCCGTATGGCCTTAAAATACGGTGCAAAAAGGCAGGGCACACAGCGATGCGGCAGAGCTTTTCAAGGACGTGATGAAGACCATTCAGGCCCACTGTGAGGTGCGGGATGTGGACGGCCTGATGGCCAGCCTGGCCGCCAGCTTTGAGGCCGCCGGCATACCGGTGCGCGCAGACCGTGTGCAGCCCGCCCTGGCCCAGCTGCTAAGCCCGCAGAAGGTGCTGTGCCGCCGGCGCGCGGCCGGCTGGAGGACGCGGTGCGCCAGGCATGCGCTGTGCTGGTACAGGCAGGCGACGTGACGGAGGAATTCACCATTTCGGCTATTCAAAGCGTGCGCAGCGCCGGGCCGTATATCGTCATTATGCCCGGCGTAGCGCTGGTGCACAGCGAGCTGGGCAAGGGCGTAAAGCGCCTTGCCATGAGCCTTGTCACCTTTGAAAACGACGTGTGTTTTCATCATCCTGCCAACGACCCTGTGAGGCTGGTGCTTTGCCTGGCCCCCACAGACAATTGGGCCCACCTGAGGGCGCTGCGCGGCTTGCTGAGCCTGCTGAACAAGGTGCCGGTGCGGACGCTGTGCGCGGCCAGTACCCCGCAGGAGCTGTGCGAATATATTAAAGAAAGCTGTGAATGATTATGCCTTTGTGTGATTATGTAAGCCCTGCCACCACCGCTCTGGGCCGTCAGGCTGGCTGCTGGGAGGACGCAGTGCGCCAGGCCGGCGCGCTGCTGGAAAAGGCGGGCGCCATTGCCCCTGCGTACACAGGCCATGGTAGACATGGTGAGGGAAATGGGCCCTTATATCGTCATTATGCCGGGTGTGGCGCTGGCGCATGCGCGGCCCGAGGGAAATGTGACGCGCAACAGCATCGCTGTCGTCACCTGCCCTGCGGGGGTGAATTTCGGCAATCGTTCCAACGACCCGGTGTATGCGGTGTTCGCGATTGCAGCCCGCACCGATGAAGAACACCTGGTGCTGTTTCGGGCGCTGGCAAAATTTATGTCTGAGGAGGCAAACGTAGAGCGCCTGAAGGGGCTGCAACGTTTGAAGAGATTGATTTTAGAAACTGAAAGGAGAAAAACGATGGATAACATGCTGGAAAGGCTGAAAGGTGGACTGATCGTCTCCTGCTATGCAGGGGCGGATTTCAATGCGGAGATGGGCGTGCCGGAGACGATGGTGTGCGTGGCGAAAAGCTGTATTGCCGGCGGCGCCAAAGCAATACGCACCAACTGCGAGAACGTGGCCGCCATTAAGGCGGCGGTGGATGTGCCGGTGATCGGCCTGAAAAAAGATATACCGCAGCGGGGACATGATCAGCGGCGATTTCCGCATTACACCCACACTGAAAGAGGTGGAGGAGCTGATAAAGGCGGGCGCAGACGGCGTGGCCGTGGACGGAACGGTGCGCGAGAGATATGACGGCAAAACGCTGGAGCAGTTTATCGGCGCGGTGAAAAAGGAATTCGGCACATTTGTCATTGCGGATATTTCCACCGTGGAAGAGGGCGTGGCAGCCTGGCGCTGCGGCGCTGATATGGTGGGCACTACCCTTTCGGGATATACGCCCTACTCCAAAAACCCGCTGCCCTTCGGCACCCTGCCCAGCCCGGAGCCGGATTACGAGATTATCCGCGAGCTGCGCGCCGCAGGCGTGCCTTATATTGTGGCCGAAGGACGCATTACAAATGGAGAAAAGATGCGCAAGGCGCTGGACGCCGGCGCGCACAGCGTGGTGATAGGCACTTCCATTACAGAGCCGCGCAAGATTGTGAAGACCATTCTGCTGGACGCCGGCCTGTGAGCAGGCCTTACATACAGGAAAGAAGGATGAGACAATGAAAGCATGGCAGCGCTATTTTCAAACAATGAATGAAGTGGTGGAGAAGGCCTACAACACCCAGGGCGAGAACATTATGAAAGCGGCCGCCCTGTTGACGGAGTGCACGAAAAACGACGGCATCATCCATATGTTCGGCTGCGGCCACTCCGGCCTGGTGACAGAGGATGTATTCTGGCGCAGCGCCACGCTGGCCAATGTGCATGCCATTTTCGAATCTGCCGTTTCTGGCATCAACGAAATCACCAAGACCAGCCGTCTGGAGAAGGTGGAGGGGTTGGGGCGTGTGATCGCCGAATATAACCGTTTGGCGCCGCCGGACGTGCTGGTGTGCTTTTTCCAACTCCGGCAACAATGCCGCTACGGTGGATATGGCACTGGCCGCGCACGAGATGGGCCTGCCGGTGATAGCTTTTACCAATGTGGAGTACGCCGACCAGCTGACAACTCAGCATTCCAGCGGAAAAAAAACTGAAGGATATTGCCGATGTGGTAATTGACAACTGCTCTGTCATCGGCGATGCGGCCATTCAGCTGGACGGCCTGGATGTGAAGGTGGGCGCCACCTCCACCATTCCGGTAGTGTACATGCTGGCGGGCCTGCTGGCGCAGACCTGTGAGAACCTGCTGGAGCAGGGGGCATCACGCCGGATGTCTATTACAACGGCCACCTGGCTTATGAGCGGGATGATGTGAAAAAAGCATAACGATGCCCTGGTGGACAAATATTACCGGCGCATGAGAAACCTGTGACAAAAAGGAAAAGGGGTGCAGAGCGGCGCCCCGGGAAAGGAGATGCCAGAGCGATGAAAGACCTGAAGGTATTGACCGTGTGCGGCGCGGGCGTAGGGACCAGCACGCTGCTGCGCATGAATATCAACGATGCATTTAAAGCCTTTAACCTGCCCTTCGGTGTGAAGGTGGAGAATACCAGCTTGTCCAGAGCAAAGGGCGTGACATGTGATTTGATGGTAACATTCGAGAGCTTTGCCGAAGAAGCGCGCAAGTGCTGCCCGGATGTGATTGTCATTCAAAACCTGATGGACAAAAAAGGAACTGAAAGAAAAAAATTGGGGAATACCTGACCGGTAAAAATCTCATTTAAGGGGGAAAAATCATGGAAGTTTTATCTGGAATTGTCAATTTTATTACTACCTACATATTCAACCAGCCGTTCATCCTGCTGAGCCTGGTGGCCATGCTGGGCCTGATTTTACAGAAAAAGCCCCTGCAGGATATCATTGTGGGCTCGCTTAAGACGGGCATCGGCTACCTGATCTTGTCGCAGGGTACCTCTCTGCTGGCAGTTATTGTGACGCCCATCGCAACCATCCTCAACAAGATATTCCACGTGGAGGCCAGCACCACCGGCATGGGCCAGGTGGCGTTTGAGGCGGACTGGGCGTCTTCCATCGCGCTTATCATGGTGGTGGGCTTTATTGTTAACCTGCTGCTGGCGCGCTTTTACCAAATTTAAATATGTGTACCTGACCGCGCGCACCAGACGTACTTTATCGCCCTTGTCTATCTGGCGCTGACGGTGGAGGTGCTTGCAAGCCCGAGCAAAACGATGGTGGTCATCGTGGGAGGCCTTCTGCTGGGCGTGTACTGCACGCTGAGCCCGGCCCTTGTGCAGCCCTTCATGCGCAAGGTGACGGGCAGCAACGACCTGGCCTATGGCCACACCACCTCCTTTGGCGTTATCATGGGCGCATTGGTGGGCAAGCTGTTCAAAAAGCACGAGAATGAATCTTCCGAGAGCCTGAAAATTCCTGCAAAGCTTTCCTTCCTGAAGGATATTACGGTTTCTACCGCCATCATCATGACGCTGCTGTACCTGGTGGGCGTGACCGCCGCGGGCCCGGCCTGGGTGCAGGAGAACGTCAGCGGCGGCACGGCGGCATATATGTACGCCATCTCTCAGGGCGTGATGTTCGGCGTGGGCATCACCATCGTCCTGACGGGCGTCAGCATGATGATTGCGGAAATCACCGAGGCCTTCAAGGGTATTTCGGAGAAGGTGGTGCCTGATGCGGTGCCTGCGCTGGATTGCCCCGTAGTGTTCAACTTTGCCCCCACGGCCGTGATGCTGGGCTTTTTAAGCTGCCTTGGCACGGTGATTGTGTGTGTGGTGCTGTTCGGCGCGGTGGGCTTCTATGCGTTGACGCCGCCCGTGATCACCTGCTTTTTCGGCGGCGGCCCTGCGGGCGTGTTCGGCAACTCTACCGGCGGCTGGCGCGGCGCCGTGCTGGCCGGTGTGGTGGCTGGCCTGATGCTGAGCTTCGGCCAGGCGCTTACCGTCGGCTGCCTGCCTACCACCATTGCCGACTTCGCGCGCGCTGGTCCAACGACTTCGATTACTCTGTGTTCACATGGCCGTTCCAGCAGCTTCTGAAGCTGATTTTCTAAATTGTTTTTTCGGTATGGGTGCGCTTGACGCGCCCGAAACCGGCCGTTTCCATCGTCATACAGGGCCTGCCCATTCTTTTTGGGCAGGCCCTGTGTGATTTAGCGGAACGCCCCCGGATCGGATGAGAGGGGATAAATGGCGGTTTTGCTTTTGCGAAAATATGGGCAAGGAAAAACGGGCATGCGGGAGAGGGGCACATGGAATAGCGGGGCGCAGCCACGGCGGCTGCGCTGCTTTTTTTGCGGCGGGGCCTGGCCGCGGCCCGCGCGCCGCCGGGCCGGGCAATTGCACAGGGCGGATTGGACAAGATTCACAAGGCGGCGCCGGCGGGTTTGCGGCGCAAGGTATGCTATTGCCCTGTGCATGCGCAGGTTTCGTAATATTTCACAAAAATGCTTGTGTATCCTTCACAAAGTAAAATAAATTTTATTGACTAAAATAAATTTTAGAATTAACATATCTGTAACACCCCCCCCGCTGCGGCGTTTTGCCTTTTTCTTTCAAAAGGGAAAAGCTTCGCTGCGGCGGATGACAGAAAAGGGGGGCGCAGAAAAGAAAGGAGGAGCTGTGCCGCCAGTAAAAATCATCAACCTAAAAAAACAGGAGGTAAATGTGGATGAAAGTGATTCAAACGCAGTCTGCTCCGGCAGCAATCGGTCCCTATTCCCAGGCGGTGAAAACAGCAGGGCTTGTATATGCTTCCGGCCAAATCCCAATTGACCCGGCGACAGGGGAGGTTTTCGGAGATTCCATTGCCGAACAGGCACACCGGGTTTTTTCAAAATATAGGCGCCGTGCTGAAGGCAGCCGGCACGTCTTTTGAAAAAGTGGTGAAAACAACCTGCTTTCTAAAGAGCCTGGAAGACTTCAACACGTTCAACGAGATATACAGCCAATATTTCTGTGGGGAAATTAAACCGGCTCGTTCATGCGTGGAAGTGAGCAAGCTTCCCAAAGGGGTTTTTGGTTGAAGTGGAGGCCATTGCCGAATTATAAAGGCAAAGAAGAGAGATACGCCGGAAAAACTGCTTTGACTGTCTGTACAATTTTTTATCATGCAGAAAGGATGGAATCTATTGTGAGTGGAATAATTTCCTTATTGCCGCCGGTTTTGGCCCTGGTGCTTGCGCTTACCACGAAGAATATTATTCTGGCGCTGTTCTGTGGCATTTTGTCATCCTCTATCATCATAAACGGATGGGGCTTTATTACGCCGATTATGGACGATTATATGCTGAACGGCATCATTGGAAATGCAAGCATCTTTCTTTACATGTTCCTGTTCGGCGCATTTCTTGCGGCTATCAAACGCGCCGGCGGTTTTTCCGCTTTCTCGAATTTTGCAACGGCAAAGTTTGACACTGCAAAAAAAATCGAAATTTTTGACATGGCTTCTCTCTGGCATTGTCTGCAACCAAACCTTCGGCACGGTGGGCGTGGGCGCCATCATGCGGCCCATCACAGATAAGCACAAGGTGTCCAGAGAAAAGCTGGGCTTTCTTCTCTCTTCCACCGCAGAGCCTGTCTGCGCGCTGGTGCCCATCACTATTTATATTCTGTTTTTCGGAGGAATGGCGGCCTCTGTTCTTCCGGGCATAGACGGCAACCAGCTTTACATCCAGTCCATTCCCTATAACCTGTTCTGTATTTTGTGTGTTGTCGCGGCCCTTCTTTCCGCGCTTGAAATTCTGCCCGACATCGGGTACATGAGAAAATGCGAAAAGAGGGCAAAGGAGACAGGCGCAGTTATCCGCGAAGGCTCCAACCCCATGACAACGGCAGAACTGGATGAGATGCAGGTGCCAGAAGGTGTGCGCCCCGACATTCTGTGCTTTTTGCTTCCCTTCCTTGCCTTTATCGGAACCATTCTCGTCATCTTCTTCCAGACCGGTGCGCTGAACCTTGGCCCCTCTGTTCTGATTGGGTTTGCGGTTTCCGTTGCATACCCTGTTGCAAAAAGGCTATTTCAAGTTTGAAGAGGTTCCCGGCTGATTTACCAGGGCGCCAAAAGCATGGTTCCCGTATGTGTCATTCTTTCTTTGGCCTTTGGCTTCGGCAAGGCTGTGGAGGCCGTGGGCTTTGCAAACTTTATTGTATCTGCCACAGAGGGGCTGCTTCACCGCAAAGCTTCTGCCCGCCGTGGTGTTTCTGATTTGCTGCGTGGGCTCTTACGCAACTGGCAGCCTTTGTCAGCGCCTGTGTCATCCTGACGCCAATTGCCATTCCGCTGGCCGTAAGCCTTGGCGCAAACCTGCCGCTGGTGATGGGCGCGCTGGTTGGCGGCTCCACCTTCGGCGATTGCTCATCCCCGCTTTCTGATATTGTAATCGAATCCTCCATGGGTGCGGGTGTCGATGTGGTGGATTTGGGAAAGGCGCAGATGCTCTCCCGGGTTATACTGGCCGCACTTGTGACGGTAATTTATCTTGTGATAGCCTGACGGCAAGGAGGATTATTCTATGTTTAACCTGCAAGACCTGATGGACCCCGTATATTATCCCATGACAAAGGCGGCCGATTCGTTTTCCTTTTCAGATGAGCCTGAAAAAACAAGCCGGATGAGATGAACTGGGCAGACCCCTTCCGCCCGGATGATGTGGTGCCGCCCCATGTAAAACAGGCTGTGATGGAGAGCCTGAACTCCACAGCGGCCCATTACACCTTCCCCCATCGGCGACGCCGAACTTCGCCGCGAGGTGGCAAAGCGCGTCAAAAGGGTGAACGGCCTGGATGTGGACCCCGACAAAAACATTACCATCAGCTGCGGGTCCGACAATTTGTTTGCCTTTGTAATGCGGCCCTTTCTCACCCGGGTGAGAACAACGAGGTGATGATGCCCATTCCTCCTATGCGCACAACTTTGCGGTGCCGCCCCTGATTGGCGGCGTCTGCATAGAAGTGCCCACTTACGAGGAAGATGGATATGACCTGCGGATTGAAGAGTTTGAAAAGCGCGTTACGCCCCGGACCAGAATTGTGATTATTACAAACCCCAACAACCCGACGGCAACCGTATATAAGCGCGAAACGCTTGAACGGCTTGCCGGTTTTGTAAAGCGCCACAACCTGATTATGGTGGTAGATCAGGCGTTTGAGGACACCGCCTTTGACGGGCACGAAATGGTGAATATCGCAGCCCTGCCCGGCATGCAAGAGCGCACCATTCTTCTGGGCTCGCTCTCCAAGGGTATGGCGCTGTGCGGGTTCCGCGTTGCTTATGTGGTGGCCCCGGACGCGATAAGCCGAATGCTGCAAAGCTGCGCCGTGCTGTTCTTGGGCGCGCCGAACACCATGGCGCAGGCAGGCGCCGTGGCTGCGCTGAAGGACAGCGCCTTTGTGGAGGGATACCGGCAGGAGTATATGGCCCGCGCCGAAATTCTGGGCGAAATTCTTTTCCACCGTACCGCATATCACCTTCCGAAAGCCGGAGGGCGGCTTCTTTTTCTGGATCAATACCTCGTGGTACGGCACAGACGAGGAGGTTGTGGCGTACCTTGCAAAGGAAGCGAACGTGCTTGTAAGCGCCGGTTCCATGTGCAACGACCCCAACTGCATCCGCCTGATTTACGGCGCGCTGAAAGACCGCGCGGCCTGCATTGATGCAGTAAAGCGAATTAAGGCAGCGCTGGAAAAGCACCCCCCGCAACATGGCGTGAACGTGCCGGCCAAAGGGAAAAGGCGGCGCTGGAACGCACCATGCGCACACATGCCCTGTTTGCGGCCGTCCCTTGCGGGGAAATGCAAAATAAGCTATAATCAACGGAGAATACTGCGCGCGGGAATGCGCCGGTATTCTCCGATTTTATCTGTACGAGGTGCTTCATGAGTAACACGCCCGTTGTTTTGACGGCCATTGACCACGTCATTCTGGAATCGTATAAAAAACATGCTGGACGGCTTTTCCGCTTACCTCGGCGGCGGATACGAAATTGTGCTTCACAACCTGGAAGACTATGCCCACTCGGCCATTAAGGTGGTGAACGGCTTTCACACAGGGCGCACCGAGGGCGCACCCATTACAGACCTCGCCCTGCAAATGCTGGAGAAGATGCGCAAGCAGAAGGGAGGCCCCCAGGCCATCATCTATTTCACCCAAAACCCAAAGGGCGAGCCGCTGAAAAGCACCACCATCCCCATTCTTGGCGAGAAAACCGCATTATCGGTTTGCTGTGCATCAATTTTTACCTTAACACAACCATCCATCAAATAGTGCGCGAGCTGAGCGCCGCGCCAGCCTCCCTTGATGCGGTGCAGCATCAGGAATATCCGGAAAACTTTACGGCAAATGTGAGCTCGCTGATTGAAAATTCGGTAAGCGCCGTTCAGCAGGAGGTAAACCAGGACCACAGCATTCCCTCTGCCGCCAAGAACAAGGAGATTGTGCGAAGGCTGGACGCCAAAGGCATTTTTGCCTTGAAGGACGGCGTGGTAAAATCGGCGGAGCTGCTTCAAATCAGTAAAACACCGTGTACCTTCATTTGCGCAACCTCGCAAATGAAAGCTCTTCCTGAAACAAGAACTGGGAAAAAAGCTGCCCACAGGCCTGTGGGCAGCTTGCTGTTTTTATTCCGGCTGCCCCGGCGCGCCGCCGGGCCGGTTTTTATTGACATGCCAAGGCCCGTTGGGTATACTTTCCCCAGAATGGTAAAAAGCTGGCTTTTAGCTTAAGCTTTTCCGCCGCGCTGCCGGCCGGCAGCGGGGCGGGGCGCGCGGCAAGGGGGGAAGGTTTGCCGCGCGGCGGCCTTTTGAAACACACAAAAAAAAGACACACGGAGGGTAGAAAAAAATGAAGGTTTTGATGCTGAACGGCAGCCCCAGGGCAAAGGGCAACACCGCCCTTGCATTGGAAGAGATGGAAAAGATTTTCAAAGAGGAGCAAATTGAAACAGAAATTCTGCATATTGGGCACAAGGACATTCGCGGCTGCATCGCGTGCCGCCAGTGCGCGCAGAACGGAAAAATGCGTCTTTGACGATGTGGTAAACGAAACGGCGCCCAAGTTTGAGCAGGCCGATGGGCTGGTGGTGGGCGCCCCCGTCTACTATGCCTCTGCCAACGCCACCCCTGATTGCGTATTTGACCCGGTTGTTTTGCAGCACCCATTTTGACAAGAGCATGAAGGTGGGCGCGGCTGTGGCCGTGGCAAGGCGGGGGCGGTATCACCGCCGCTTATGATGAGCTGAATAAGTTTTTTCGGCATCTCCGGCATGCCCATTGCCTCGGGGCAATACTGGAACGGCGTGCACGGGCGGCGCCGGGCGAGGCGGCCGGGGACACAGAAGGCCTGCAGCAGATGCGAACCCTGGCCAGAAACATGGCGTTCCTGATGCGGGGGCATCCAATTGGCAAAAGAACGCTACGGCCTTCCCCAAAAGAGCCCCTCACTTATATGAACTTCATACGCGAAGGGCAGTGAGCAAAGGCTGGCGCGGGCTTTCGTGCGGCATGTGCACCGAGGGGCCGGAACCGGGCTTCAGAAAAAGCGGCGGATGCAACACGTTTTACGAAAAGGATGGTGCGGATATGTACACAATCGGCCAGATGGCGCAGATGTTTGGGCTGCCCGTATCCACCCTGCGCTATTACGACAAAGGGCAAATATATAGTAACAGGAGGGCTGTTCCCTGAAATGCGGCGGGTGTCGGGCATCCGCCAGTTCAGTGAAAAAGGAGATAGAGGCGCTGCGCGTGATAGAATGCCTGAAAAAAAATCGGGCCTGGAAATAAAGGGATATCAAGCAGTTCATGCAGTGGTGCACGCAGGCAGCAAGACCTATGCGCAGCGCAGGGAGCTGTTTGAAAAACAGCGCGGGCAGGTGGAAAGCGAGATACGGCGGCCGGGCCGTGTGCTTGACATGCTGAAGTTCAAATGCTGGTATTACGAGCAGGCCGTGCGGGGCGGGGATGAAACCCGGCTTTCCCGCCTGCGGCCGGAGGAAATGCCGGACGAGATTAGGCAGGCGTACCTGCGCTCGCACTAAGGCGCCCCGCTTTGCAGCACGGCGCGCAGGGCGGCCGGGGGGCAGGGCTGGCGCGGCGGCGGAAGAAAGCCGGGGCAGCGCGCCAGAAGGCTGCTGCCGCGCGGCAGGATGAAGAGCACAAGGCCCCAAAACACAGCAAACGGCGCGGCCCCGCCCCGTGCAGGCGGGCCTGCACCCCGCGCCGCCGGAAAAACGACCCGCGCAGGGGCAAAGCGGGCGCATCATAAGGGCCGGGCGGGAAAGGGCACGGCCATGCCACGGGCGGCAGGCGCAAAGGCTGCCCCGGCGCGCAGGCTGTGCGGCATGGAGAAAAACAGGAGGAAGAGACACAGCAATGGAATACCGAAACTGCCGAAAGGCACAGAGAACATCAGCATCATCGGCCTTGGCAACAGCAGCCTGGGCGAGGCGGGCGAAAAAGAGGCGCAGGCCGCGGTGGAGCTGGCGCTGGAAAACGGCGTGAACTTTTTTTGACATGGCCGCGGGCGACGCAAGGCCCTTTGCGGCATATGGCCGCGCGGCTGCGGCTGCCGCGGCAAGGTGTATTACCAGGTGCACTTTTGGGGCGGATTACCACCGGAACAATACGGCTGGACGCTGGAGCTGGAGGACATCAAACGCTCGGTGGCCTGGCAGCTGGACGCGCTGAAAACGGACTATATCGATTTTGGCTTTCTGCACTGCATTGACGAGACGGCAGACCTGGAAAAGGCCGAAGCGCACGGCACGCTGGAGTATTTGAAAGAGCTGAAGCGCCGGGGCGCCGTGCGGCACATTGGGCTTTCCTCCCACACGCCGCAGGTGGTGCACAAGGTGCTGGACATGGGGCTGATAGACCTGCTGATGTTCAGCATCAACCCCCTAAGTACGATTACCGCCACGGCGAATTCGCCATCGGCGGGGGGTGGATGAGAGGCAGGCGCTGTACCGCCGCTGCCAGGCGGAGGGCGTGGGCATCTCCGTGATGAAGGCCTTTGCCGGCGGACAGCTTCTCAGCGCGGCTGCCTCGCCCTTTGGGCGGGCGCTGAGCGAATACCAGTGCATGCAGTATGCGTTGGATAAGCCCGGCGTGCTGACAGTGCTGCCGGGCGTGCGCGGCCGGGAGGATGTACGGGCGCGTGCTGGGCTTTCTGGCGGCTGCCCCGGAAGAGAAGGATTATTCGGTGCTGGGCACGTTCGCGCCGCAGGCTGCCGGGGGTGTGCGTGTACTGCAACCACTGCCATCCCTGCCCGGCCGGGCTGGACGTGGGGCTTATCAATAAATATTACGATTTGGCCCGCGCCGGGGATGCCCTGGCGAGAGCCACTATGCAAACCTGGGCACGACGGCCGCGGCGTGTATCGGCTGCGGCCACTGCGATGCCCGCTGCCCCTTCCATGTGAAGCAGGTGCAGCGCATGGAGGAGATAGCCGCTTATTTCGGCGGCTGAGATGAAAGTTGAAAATGGCGGAGCCGGCAGGAGAAATCCTGCCGGCTCCGCCGTTATACCGTTTTCTGCACACAGGCTTGAAATGGGAAAAATGCACAAAAATATATTACTGTTTTTTGTAAAACATACGATTTTGATGCGATGTGGTTGACAGACTTCCCAAACAGACTTAAAATAATGTCAACTAGTTAAGCAATAAAATTACTTAACAAGATTTTGAAACAGGAGGAGAAAATATGATGAAAAAGAAATGCCTGGCAGCCGTGCTGGCTGTTCTGACGCTGGCGGTGCTGCTTGCGGGCTGCCACAGCACCGCGCCTTCTTCGGCAGCGCCGTCGGGGACGGAGCCGTCTTCCGGGCAGCGGGGGCAGAGCACGGGCGGCGAACATTTTATTGGGTATAGCTGTATGACCTTTGAGGATGCTTATCTGGTAGACACAGGGAATAAGCTGCGCGAAATGTGCGAAGCGAACGGTTACCAGTATACAGAAATGGGTGCCGAGGGAGTTGCCTCCAAACAGGTAGAGCAGATAGAGAACATGGTGACAATGGGCTGCGATATCATCTGCGTATGTCCTATTGATGTGGATGCTCTTCTGGATGTGTTTACCAAAGCGCGTGAGCAGGGAGTGCGTATCGTATTTGTGGGAGACCCACTGGAAACGAAGGATGCTTTCGATGTGGCGGTGAATGTGAGCCAGTATGATTTTGGCGTGAGTGCGGCGCAGGCCGCAGCAGACTGGATTGACGCCAGTTTCCCGGACGCGGAGGATGGAAGCATAGAGAGGTGGCTGTGTTTGAGAACTCTTCGAACGATCTGTTCCAGCAGCGCGCCGAAGGGCTCAAACAGGTGGAGGAACTGACGAGCAAGGCAAAAATAGTAGAAGTGTACGACCTGGCGGGTCAGCAGAACAGCGGCGCAAAGTGCCAGGAGTACGCAGATGCGCTGTTCCTGAGCCATCCGGACTGCAAGGTGGTGCTCTCTCATTCTTCCGATTATGCGACCTCTATCGATGAGGTGGTGCTGCGCACCGCAGGGCTGGATGCACAGCAGATGGGGATATTCGGCTGCGACTGGCTGCAGGCGGCGGCGGACTCTATTGCATTAAGCCCGGAGGGCGGCAGTGCGCTTCGTGCAATTATTGATTCAGGAGACCTTGGCGTGGTGATGTTCCAGGCAGCTATGGGTGAGCTGGAGGTGGATGAAAACGGTTTTTCCGCCATGCCGCTCACCACGGTGACAGTGGAAAACGTGGAGGATGTGATTGCGTCGCACCAGTGACGCAGAGGCAGCGAAGGCCGGGCCCTGCGGCCCGGCTTTTCCGGGAGGATGTTATGGGGAACAAAACAATATTGAAGCTGGAACATGTTTCAAAGGCATACCCCGGCGTACAGGCGCTGGATGATGTTTCAGTGGAGTTTGAAGCCGGAGAAGTGCATGCGCTGATGGGCGAAAACGGGGCGGGGAAATCTACGCTGATCAAGGTGATCGGCGGCGCGGTGCGCCCCACGGAAGGAAAAAATCATTCTGAACGGAAAGACGTTTTCTTCCCTTACGCCCGCCGCCTCTGCACAAAACGGTGTGGGGGTGATCTATCAGGAGTTCAACCTTGTACCCTCGCTTTCAGTGGCGGAGAACGTTTGTCTGGGAAACAAGCTGGGCCACCGTTTTCTGAAAGACCGCCGGGAGATGCGAAAGGCGGCGCAGGATGTGTTCCGCGAATTGGGCGTACAGATAGACCCGGACGTGATGGTGGGCATGCTTTCCACCGCGCAGCAGCAGTTGGTGGAGATAGCGAAATCGATGATACGGGACGTACATATCCTGATCATGGATGAACCGACAGCTTCACTTTCTCTGGCAGAGACGGAAAACCTGCTGGCGATGGTGCGCGCACTGAAAGAGAAAGGCGTCACTATTTTATATGTGTCACACCGCTTGGACGAGGTGCTCTCGATATCGGACAGGGTTACGGTGCTGAGGGACGGCCGCTATGTGGACACAAAGCGAACCGCCGGAACAGGCAAAAGGGAACTGGTGGCGATGATGGTGGGGCGCGATATCGGCGAAGAATACCCGCAACGCGAAACGAGACCCGGAGAGACGGTACTGGAAGTGCGCGGGCTGTGCGGCCAGGGCGACAGAGATATCTCGTTTGAACTGCATGAGGGCGGGCGAAGTGCTGGGCGTGGCGGGACTGGTGGGCTCCGGGCGTACCGAACTTGCCAAAATGCTGTACGGCCATCTGCCCCGGGAAAAAGGCGAAGTGCGCATCCATGGAAAACTGGTGCATATTACAAGCCCCCAGCAGGCGATTCGAAACGGCATAGGCCTTATTCCGGAAGACCGAAAGCGCGAGGGTGTATTTCTGGACTACAGCATCGAATGGAATATTCCCATCATGTCTATCCGTGGCATTTCGAATGGGCTGCTGCTGGATCGTGTAAAAAATATCGGACACTGTTCAGCGATATATAAAGCGCCTGAAGATAGCGGCACCCAGCCCGCATCAGCTTGTAAGAAACCTTTCCGGCGGCAACCAGCAGAAGGTGGCGCTGGCAAAAACGCTGGCGGCCAACACGGATATCCTGATTTTGGACGAGCCCACGCGTGGTATCGATGTGGGCGCAAAACAGGAGATATACCGCCTGATGAATGAACTGGCGCAGGAAGGCATTGCCATTTTGATGATATCTTCTGAGATGGAGGAAGTAATCGGCATGAGCGACAGGATTATGGTATTTTATGAAGGCCGGGTGGCCGGGACACTGGCGAGGGACAGGTTTGACCCAAAGCGCATCATGGCACTGGCCTCAGGCATGGGGAGGAAGTATGAAAAAAAATATCGGTTTCCGAATTTGTAAGAAAGAATATGGCGTGGGTGATCCTGGCGGTGATCCTTGCCCTGTTTTCGTTCACACCCAATTTCCTTTCATTTCAGAATATCATTAACATTCTGGCACAAAACGCCTATGTGGTGATCGCTTCCTTGGGTGTGGCGTTTCTGATGATGGCGGGAGAAATTGACATTTCGGCCGGGTATATGATGAGCTTGTGCAGCGTGTCGGCGGGCATTCTCATGGTGCAGGCGGGCGTGCCTGCTGCTGTTGCCATTGCCGCTGTGCTTGTACTGGGTATATTACTGAGCATGCTGAACAATTTCCTGTCGGAACTTTTTGAAAATATCGCGTTTCATGATAACGGTAGCTACGATGTCCATTTTTCAGGGCATCTCGTACGTCATATCCAAGTCGGTGTCTATCAAAGGCTTTTCCGGAGCCGTTCAAATTTTTGCCAGGGTTATGTGGGGCCCGTCCGTTGCCGGTCATTCTGATGTTCCTTCTTCTGGCCGTATGCAGTGTGCTGATGAACCGCACCTATTTCGGCCAGTATGTATATGCACTGGGCGGAAACAGCGAGGCGGCAAAAGCTGGCCGGCATCAACGTAAAGAAGATGCGCTATATCATTTCCGCACTGGCGGGCGGGCTGATTGCTCTGGCGGCGCTGATTCTTACGGCGCGGCTTGGATCCGCCCATTCCACCACCGGCCCGGGCACGGAATTCACAGCCATCACGGGTATTCTGCTGGGCGGCGTGAGCGTGCGCGGCGGCGAGGGCAAGATGACCAGTGTGTTCGCAGGCGTTCTGATTGTGTCTATCCTTACGAACGGCATGCAGCTGGCCGGGCTGGATATCCTACTATCAGTTTATCGCCAAGGGCGTGATTATGCTGGCGGCTATTGGCATCGACATTTACAACCTGAACCGACGCCAGAAAGTGAAAACGAAACAGTGAGGTGGGCTATGATGGAATTTTTTCAAGTGCAGGAACTTGGCGACGGGATATTCTGCCTGAAAGACCTTTCAACCGTGGAGATGTATCTGGTGGTGGGGGAGCAGCGTGCCGCACTGCTGGACACCGGCACGGGCATTGGGGATTTGGCCGGGGCTGTGCGTGGCCTGACAAATAAGCCGGTGGAGGTGTACCTGACGCACGGCCATGTAGACCACGCGGGCGGCATCTATTCCTTCGACCGGGTACATGTACACCCGGCAGACAAGGCGCTGATGCAGGAAAACGCACGGCCCGGCATGCGCCTTGCATTTGCAGGCTTTTGTGGGGCGGGCTGCAGGCAGCACACCGTGGACGCAGGCAGACTTTGCGCCGCCGCACCCTATAGAGATATGCGAGTTGGAGCCGGGCAGCACGGCAGACCTTGGCGGGCGCACGCTTACCGCTGTGGACATGGCCGGGCATACGCGCGGTTCGCTGGGGTATTTTGACAGCGCCACAGGAACGCTGTTTGCCGGCGACGGCTGCAACAACAGCACATTTCTGTTTTTGCCGGAGTCGGCCAGCGTGGAGGAATACCGGGATACGTTGGTGCGCCTAAAGGCGGATTGGGGCGCAAAGGTGCGGCGGATGATGATCTGCCATGATTATACCTGCATACCGCTGCAGTGTATCGATGAAGTGCTGGCCTGCTGTGAGAATGTGCTTGCAGGCGCCTCAGAATGCGAACCATTCGTATTCGGTTTTACCCCGCTGGCGTGTAAAAACTCTGTATGGGCAGCGCGAGGCGGCGCACGGCGCGTGGACGGGCGGTTCGGCAACCTTGCATATGATACGAATAGGAAGTGGAAATATGGCGCTGATAAGTTGTAATTTTTTCAGTGAAGTGCTCAAGCGGGACGTGGGGGTGAACGTGTGCATCCCTACGCCGAATTCAGATGAACTGCTGACGGTGGACAAGGCGGAATATTATGTGCCGGGCGAAAAATTCAAATGTGTATATTTGTTGCACGGCGCATACGGCGACCATACCAACTGGTGCAGGCATACCCGTGTGGAGAAATATGCCGAGGCAAACCGGGTGGCTGTGGTGATGCCTTCCATTGAAAACAGCTTTTTGCATGGACATGCTGCATGGGGAAAATTACAGAAAATTTGTGGGGGAAGAGTTGGTGAAATTTTTTCCCGCTATATGTTCCCATCTCACAGAAAAAGGGAAGAAAACTGCATCTGTGGGCTGTCCATGGGCGGATACAGTGCATATTATGTGGCTTTTCATTATCCGCATATATTTGGAAAGGCTGCCAGCCTTTCCGGCGCACTGGACATAGAGGCTGTGCGCACAAGGCCGGAACTGGCGGTAAAGGGGGCCGTTCCGTTGGGAAGACCTGTACCGTCCGGGCGCGCAGGATGTGGACCTTTTGACGCTTTACAATTCTATTGAAGATGCCCGCCCCAGACTGTATCAGACTTGCTGAACAGAGGATTTTCTGTATAATGTAAATGAGGATATACATGCGCGCTTTTTGTGCAGGCGGGCGCGGATATCCGCTATGAGACCGGCCCCGGCAAGCACGACTGGGATTTCTGGGATGCGCACATCGCCGCCATCCTTGCCTGGGCTGCTGCCTGAACGGCGAGCGATGGAGTGAGCGCAGATGCAAAAAAAACGGCGGCCCTGCCTGCCGACCTGAAATATCAAAATTATGAGCATGTGCTGAGTGCAATGGGGGCGCGCAAGATGTTCACCATCGCCGAGCTTTCCGCCATGACGCATATCAGCCGCCAGACGGTCACAAAGGCTGTAGAGCATTTTCTGGCAAAAAAGGTGATTGTGCCGCTTGGAAAGGGAAGTTCTACTGCCATGGGAGGGAAAAGGCCGGAGCAATATTGCCTGAACGGCAGCCGGTATATCATATGTGTGGCGACGCACGACAGAAAAAGCACATATTCGCTGATATCTTTTGCATATGAGAAGGTGGATGAGATAGAAGCGTCCGGCCATATGCCGGATTTTTACTCTGGAAGGTTTTCTTTCGGATATCTCGAAGAAATGCGGCCTTTTGCTGCGTCGGAACCATATCCCGAAGGAAAGCTTTTACGGCGTTATTTTCTGTGCGGGCGGCATTATCGATAGTGCGCGCGGCGTGATACGGTTTTCCTCCAGTTCCCCCAGATGGGGCCGCGATGTGCAGATACGTACGAAATTGCAGCAGGTATTTGGCGATGGGGTACATGTGTGCGTGGAAAATGTGGCAAAGGTGTGCACCAGTACCATGCTGTTCCGCAATGAGGCGCGCGGTAGGCGTGTGGCGGTGTTCTATTTTGATTATGGTGTGGCGGTAACATTTCTGGAGGATGGCCGCATTGCTGTGGGCCGTAACAACGTGAACGGAGAACTTGGCCACATGATGCTGGACCCGCACGATGAAGAAGTGTGCGGTTGCGGCGCCCGCGGCTGTTTTGAGGTGCTGATTGGGGAAAAGCGCGTGTGCCGCCTGCTGGGAGAGTTACCTGCGGCGCAGCGCAGGCAGTTGATGGAGGGATACGATGGGAAGGAAGATATCCGCGTATTCGCCATGAAAAGGTGCGAGGAGGGCAGTGAGCCTGCGCAGGCGATAGTGCGCTACATGGCTGGGGTGTTCGGAAGCGCGCTTCCGGAATGTGATCCTCGCTTTTGACCCGGATCTTGTTCTGCTTCAGGGCTCTATGGCGCGATGCAGCGATACTTTTTGCATCTGGCTGAAGAAAAGGTGAGAGAGAATAAATATCTTTCCGAGGGCTTTGAGCTGGATATCCGCCGTTCGTCCCGCAGCCTGATCGAACTTCAGGAAGAAGGCGGCGTCAATATCATGCTGAAAAGTTTTTAGGTGATGCTCAGTATGGCAGAGCCGATGCTTCGGGAAAAATGAATGACAAATGCTAAAAGCCCTCTTGCCGCGGCAAGAGGGCTTTTGGCTGCCATCGAGGCAGACTGTGACGGGCATCAGGCATCCTGCTGCAGCGCCAGGGCGCGGGCCATGGCCATGAAATGGCCCAGTGCGGGCGAGATGAACTTCGATTTGTGCACGGCCAGGCACACGGTGCTGTGCACAGAGAGGCCCCTGCACCCGGATGCTGGCCAACTGCCCGGCGGCAAGGGCGGGCGCGGCCAGCCGGCTGGGAAGCACGGTGACGCCGAGGCCCCGGCCCACAGCGGCCAGAATGGCCTGAAGCGATGCGCACTCCCACGCGGGGCGAAGCGTATAGCCCGCTTGCGCTGCTGCGGCGCTGAAAAGCTGGAACGCGCCCGAGCTGCGCTGGCGCAGCACCATCGGCTGAGCCATGAACTGCGCCAGCGGCACAGTGCGCCCGGCCATGGGGTGCCCGGGCGCGCACAGGGCGACATGCTGCTCTGTGAACAGCGGGGTGAGGGTGATGAAGCGCGAGCGCACCACGCCCGCCACGATGGCGGCGTCCAATTCGTTTTCCAGAAGGCGCTTTTCCACCTCGTCGGTGGTGTCCACCGTCACCTCCAGGCGGATGTGCGGGAAGCGGGCGCGGAAATCTGCCGCCAGGGCGGGCATGCCGTACACGCCGAAGGTGACGCTGGCGCCCACGCGCAGCAGGCCGTGGGAGTCCGGGTTCTGAAACGTGGCCTCCATCTCATCGTACAGGCTGATGAGGTGCGTGGCATAGCCCAGCAGGGGCGCGGCCCGCCTCGGTTATTTTCAGGCGCTGGCTGATGCGCTCGAACAGGCGGGTGCCGTAGTGCTGCTCCAGCTCGCGGATGGCGACGCTGACGGTGGGCTGGGACACATACAGTGCCTGCGCGGCCCGGGTGATGCTTTCCATGTTTGCCACGGCGATGAAGATGCGGAAGTGACGGATGGTCAAAGGCCATGCCTCCCCCTCAAAACAGTGTGCACCCGCCGAAACGGCGTGGTGCCGGAAATATTATAGTGAAAATACTAATAACTATATAAAATTATAGTATTTTTATTATGACTGCGCAAGTGGTATGATGAAGGCAGTGCAGAAAGACTTATGGCAGGCGGCTCGGCCCGGCACACGCCGCGCCCGCCGCAGAAAGAGGGGGATGCAGCATGCACACACACAACGCACCCGGCGCCCGCGCGGCACAGCGCGAGCAGACGGGACCCGCCGCGTCCGTCACGGAAAATGCGGCACAGGTGAAGGAGGCCGCGGCACAGGCAGGTGACGGGCCCGGGGCGTGCGCGGCGGAGGCGGAAGGCACCGCCGGTGCAATGCCGGAGGAAAAGCGTGCGCCGGGTACACAGGCGGCCGGGGGGGCGGGTTCAGCCCGCCCAGGCGCCGGGCGGTGTGCAACAGCGGCAGGCCGGGGCACGGGCGCAGGTGGCCGGGGCACAGGCAGGTGACGGGCCCAAGACATGCACGGCGGAAGTAGAAGGCGCCGCCGGTGCAACGCCGGGAGGAAAAGCGTGCGCCGGGCGCACAGGTGGCCGGGGCACGGGCAGGTGACGGGCCCAAGACATGCGCGGCGGAGGCGGGAAGGCGCCGCCGGTGCAATGCCGGAGGCAAAGCGTGCGCCGGGTACACAGACGGCCGGGGGCGGGTTCAGCCCGCCCAGGCGCCGGGCGCACAGGCGGCAGGGGGCAGGCTGCACCCCGCCCGGCAGGGGCGGCGCCCATGCCGGCCGAAGGCGCGCAGGTGGCCGGGGCGTCGGGCTGCGGCAGGGCAAAGCTGTGGCCGCTGTTTCTGGCCACACTGTACATCAGCACTTTCACCTTCGGCGGCGGGTTCGTTATCGTCACCTTTATGAAGCGCAAATTTGTGGACAGCCTGAAATGGCTGAGTGAAGAGGAAATGCTGGATTTTACCGCCCTGGCCCAGGCCTCGCCGGGGGCCATTGCGGTGAACGCTGCCATTCTGGTGGGCTGGCGCGTGTGCGGCCCTGCGGGCATGGCGGTGGCCGTGCTGGGCACCATTCTTCCGCCGATGGTCATTTTGTCGATTATCTCGCTGTTCTATGCGGCCTTTGCGGCCAACCGCTGGGTGGCGCTGGCGCTGAAAGGGCATGCAGGCGGGTGTGGCCGCCGTGATACTGGACGTGGCCTGCGGCCTTGGCGCCGGGGTGGCCAGGGAGCGCAGCGCCCTTTCCCTTGCGCTGATGGCGGGGGCCTTTCTGGCAAGCTTTGTGTTCGATGTGAACGTCATCTTTGTCATTCTGGCCGCGGCGCTGGCGGGCGTGGGCAAAACGCTGTGGCACAAATGGAAGGGGCGGGCGCGCCGTGATTTATATGCAGCTTTTTTTCAGCTTCCTTCTGGTGGGGCTGTTCAGCATCGGGGGCGGCTATGCGGCCATCCCCCTCATTCAGGCGCAGGTGGTGCAGGCCCATGCGTGGCTTTCCATGGCCGAATTCACGAACCTTGTCACTATTGCAGAGATGACGCCCGGCCCCATTGCCGTGAATGCGGCCACCTTTGTGGGCATCCGCATCGCGGGCGTGCCGGGGGCCGTGGTGGCCACGCTGGGGTGCATCTTCCCGGCGCTTATTCTGGTGTCTGTGCTGGCGTATGTATACCGGCGCTACAAAAGCGCCCCGGCGCTGGACGGCGTGCTGAGCTGCCTGCGCCCGGCGGTGGTGGCACTGATTGCGGCGGCCGGCCTCTCCATGCTGGGCACGGCGGTATCCGGCGGGGCGGCCCCTGCGGCGGGGAACGTGCAGTGGGCGGCAGCGGCGCTGTTCTGCGCTGCCTTTGTGCTGCTGCGCTGGCGCAAATGGAACCCCATCCTGGTGATGTGCCTGTGCGGCGCGGCCAGCCTTGCACTGGGCCTTGCCGGCCTTGTGCCCGTATAGAAAGAAAAAAAGGGCGGGCGCCTCCCGAAAAGGAAGGCGCCCGCCTTTCTGCGTCCGCTCAGTTTGCCTTGCGCAGTGCCTGAAGCTCTGCCGTGTGGTGGGAGGCGACGGTCTCCAGCGTGCTCACGCGGCCGCGCAGTTCATCCGTCTGCGCAGCCTTTTGATGAGCCAGTCGAACTTTTCGGCCACGCTGCTGTACTGCTCGGCCACGAGGCTGATTTTGTGGTCCTGCTGCTCTACCAGCATGCGCGTGTGGCACATCTCTGTCTCCAGCTTTGCCTGCCCGGCCTCCACCTTTTTCCAGCCGGGTGGTCAGGGCAGCCTGCCCTGCGCGCAGCTCGTCCTGCCCGGCCTTTAACTCGCCCAATATCTGCAAAATCAATTCTTCGTTCGTCATATGCCTGCACCTTTCACGCCGCATGTCTGCTTTTTTATTATACCCCGTTTTGCGCGCAGCCGCAAGGCGGCAGTGTCACCAAAAGACGGCTTTGTTTTTGAGGCTTTTCGCATGAAAAGGGCGGTGCGCTGCAAAAAAAGAAAATACAAAAGGTATAAAAATACAAATTGTATACTCAATTCTCCAGCGTGCAGGCGGCAAGGCGCTGGCCGCGGAAGGCGGCATAGCGCTGTGCCAGGGCCACGGCACACGCGCGCTCGGCCGGGGAGAGCGGGGCAAACAGCGTGAAGGAAAGCGAAAGGCTTTTGCCCTGCGTCTTTTGGCGCCACACGCCTGCAATGACCCCCTCTTTCAAAAGCACACCCGGGTTCGAGATGGTCTGCCACACGGCCTTGTGCAGGGCGGCGTCCGGCAGAAGCAGAGCTTTTTCGTGCGGGCTGTGCACGTCCAAATACGGGTCGTGCGGGCCGAGCAACAAAAGCTGCGGCTGCCCCGGCGCGGCATCCGGCAGGGCGGGCACGTCCTGCGCCAGCATCCAGGCGGTGCGGCCCGCCAGCTTCACGGGCTGCATTTCGGGCGCTGCGGCGGCCCACATGCGCTTTGCCTGCGCCGGGCACGCGCCCAGCCAGCTTTGAAGTGCGGCGGGCGTGGCGGGGCCGTAGCAGTGAAGAAAGCGGCGCACAAGCTGCAGGGCGGCGTCTGCACGGGCGGAGGAAAGGGCCTGCCCAGCCACGCCTTTGGCGAGGTGAACGTGGGCAGCGCGCCCTCGCGCCGCCCGAACACCACCAGCCGCTCGAAGGCGCACGGGCGCAGAAGAAACGAAACTGCGGCCCCGCCCAGCGTCTGCACGTCCGGCCGGCCATAGGGCGAGGGGCTGTTCCAGACAGGCTGTGCTTCTGCCGGCAGGTGCGGCGCGGCAAGGGCAGCCACGGCGGCGTCCAGCGCGGGCTTGCCCGTGACGGCGCACCCGCGCAGGCATTCTTCTGCGGCGCTTTCCACAAGCGGCCACAGCTGCTGCACCGTCAGGCCAAGGCGCTGCAGCGCAAAGGGTGATGCCGCGCGTATAAATCCACGGCTGCTCGTGTGGCCCGCCCTTCAGGGCGCACAGGAACACGTCGCTGTCCCGCGTGGGGAACACGGCGGGCGCGCCGCGGAAGCTCCAGGCCTGAAGCAGGCTTTTTTTTTTCCTCATACAGAGCGCGGTTATCCCGGCCGCTGAAGCGCCCTGCACGCGTGCGAACAGCGCCGTCTCAAAGGCACCGGGGGGCGAATTTTGCAGCCCGCAGGCCGCTGCGGCCTGTACATAGGCGCCCGGCGGCAGAGGTGCGGCCAGGTTGTGCGCGCGCAGGCGGTGGCCGCGCGCCATTTCGGCGGTGATGGAGATGGGCGCTGTCTGCGCCATGGGGCGCACCCTCCTTCCGTATGCCGCGCAAGATGCGGCGTCTGGCCTCATGATACACCTTTTGCATGCAAAAGCCAAGGCGGGCGGTGTTGACATGCGCGCCGCGGCGCCTGTATGCTGAAAGAAGAAGGGCCGCGCAGCACCGCAAGCGCGGAACAGCAGCGCGTGGCGCAGTGCGGTATGATGATACCAGCGGAGAAGGGAGAAAGGGGCGCGGCCCATGTGGACGGATGAACAGGCTGTGCGGCGTGCCGTGCAGTATATCGCCGGTGCGCTGGACAGCCCGCTGACGGTGGCGGACATTGCGGCGCAGGCGGGGTATTCGCCGTTTCATTTCTGCCGCATGTTCCGCGCGGCGGCGGGCATGCCGGTGATGGACTATGTGCGCCTGCAGAGGCTTACGGCGGCGCGCGGGCGGCTGCTGCGCGGGGGGAAAAGGCCATAGACGCGGCGCTTGCCTGCGGCTTTGAGACGGCAAGCGGGTTTTCCCGCGCATTCCGCCGCGCATTCGGCTACAGCCCCACCACATACCTTGCCCGCATGAAGGCCCTGCCCGGCGGCGCGGGCGGGCAGAGGGGAGGTGACAGGATGGAGCCTGTGATGAAAACGCTGGGCGAGTTCTGGGTGGCGGGCTACGGCATCGACACCAATGTGGAGCACGGCTATACAAAGGACATTGCGGCCTACTGGGAGACGTACACCGGCGAGAATATGGAAAGCCGCATGTACGCCCGCCTTTCGCCGCCCAAGCACGGCGAGGTGGGGCTGTGCGTGCCGGGCAGGGGCGGGAACCTGACGTACCTGTTCGGCGTGATGCCTGAAACGCTGGACGCGCTTGCGCCGGATATGCGCGCCGTGCGCGTGCCCACGGCGCAGTATGCCGTGTTTACCACAAAGCCGGTAGACCTGCCGCCCGGCGGCGTGCCTGCCGGCGCGCCGGACCCGTTGGCCGAAGCGGTGCGCGCGCTGTGGGGCTACATTTTTGAGCAGTGGCTGCCCGCGGGCGAATGGGAATACGACCCGGCGGGGCTGGATTTTGAATTTTACGACGAGCGCTGCCACGGCAGCAGCGGCCTTGTGATGGACATCTATGTGCCCGTGAAGCGCCGCGGCGCATGATGCGCAGCACCGGCGGCATGCGAGGCGGGCCCCGCCGCACAGAGGCGGCAGCCGGCCCCGGCACGTGAGGGAAAAAAGGAGGGCCTGCGCGAAAAAAAAGAAGGGCGGGAAAGCGCCTGCGGGCAGCGCGCGGGGTGAAAGGCATATTGAGGGAGGGACGGCACATGGCCGTCCCTCTCGTGTTGTTGCGGCTTTAGCGAAACGATACTTCTCGGCTGTGCCGTGGAGGGTAAAAGGCCTTTCGCCGTCAGTTGCGAGCGAAGCGAGATGGTATTCAATACCAAAAAAGATGCAGCGCGCAACGGGAAGAATACCGTTTGCGGGAGGGGCGGGGCAAGTGATGCAGGAGACAGAGCATTCAGTGCCTCTTGAGAGGCTTGCCGGTGGTATGCCCTTCCAGGGCTTACGCAAGCTCCCGGCCTTGCCGGGGCCTGACTTTTCCCGCGTCCGCGCGCGGGAAGCAAGAACGGCTTCTGCGCGCGGCAGGGCAATGGAGGAAGGCCCGGCCCCTTTTTTTGCAGGCCCGCTAAAAATAGAGCATAGACAAAAAGGCCCTGTGCAGAGAAGCTGCACAGGAGCTTTTGCATGGAACGAGAAAATGGACGAATGAGAACGCGCCGGAGGCGTGGCCGGAACAATGCAGAGAGAGCAGGGCCTGCACAAAGGTGCACACGCGGCGAAAAGATGTGGTAAACTAAAAAGCACCACCCCTTCGGGGCGGAAGGGCTGCGGCCTTACAAACACCGCACCCGTGCCGCGGCAGGGGGACACGGCCAGACAGCGGCGGCCCTGGCGCCGCGCGCCGCAGGGCGTGCGCCTGTGGGCGCTGCCCTGCACAGAAGAAGGCACAGGCATGGCTGCGGCGCCGGCTTGTGCGCGGGTGCGCCTGTAGGCCGCCGTGTAAAAGCGGGCAGCGCCATGACGGGACGGGCGGCCCTTTGCAGAAAGGCCCCCGGAGTGCATATGCGCCGGCGGGCGCGGCGGGCCGCCCGGCGGCTAGAATGATTTGGCGCGCAGCTCTACCACCTGGCCCACCACGCGCACAGGCAGACTTTCACATTCCTCGAAGGTGTAGAACATGGGCGGGTAGGCCGGGTTGTTCGCCACCAGGGAAATGCCGTTTTTGTGCTTCATCAGTTTTTTACGGTGGCCTCGTCGCCGTTCACCAGCACCACGGCGGTGGCGCCGCTTTCGACATCCGGCGTCTGGCGGCAGATGACCACGTCGCCCTCCACCATGCGCGGCTCCATGCTGTCGCCCTTTATTTTCAGAGCGAACAGCTCGCCCAGGTGTGCCAGCGTGGGGGGAACCTCCTCATAATCCAGAATCTCCTCCACCGCCGTGAGGGGGATGCCCGCGCGCACATACCCCAGCACGGGCACACGCAGTGCCCCGCCTTCCGCGGCCGCGGCGCCCAGCAGGGCAGAAAGCGGCACGCCCAGGCGGCGGGCAAATTTCTCCACCACCGTCACCTTGGGGGTGCGCTGGCCATTTTCATAGCGGCTCACCACCTGTTTGGTGGTGCCGAGCAGGGCGGCAAGCTCTTCCTGTGAAAAGCCGCGCTCGGCGCGCAGGGCGCGCAGGTTCTGGCCAAACGTTCGTTCCATAGATGCATTCTCCTCATATTATAGATTTGCGGCTTTGAAAGCGATGAGGCCGCAGAGTGCCCGGCAGGGCCTGCGCGGCCATGCGGGGCGGCAGGTGCGGGGCGGGCGCACCCGCCCTCAGGCGGCACGCGCTTGCAGAAGGCGGCGCCTCTTCAAAAGGAAGGGGTGCAGACGGCGGGTTTTGCGGCGCTGCCACACGGTTTGCCGGAGGGTGGGGCGCAGGGCCGCCCTCTGCCCGGCTGCGGGGCGCTTTGCCATGCCGCGGTGAGTTTGGCCGGGCGGTGTTCTTTCCCTTTCCGGCGGATGTTTTCCCGGCGCATTGTGCCGCCGCGCCGCTAGCCCGGCGGCCTGCGCGTGCCGCACGTCCTTATTTCCCGGCTGTAGGCCGCCCGCCCCGGCATGTGCCGGACAATGCTGTGCGGCCTCGTTTCCTTCCCGCGCCGGCACATTTTCGTGTGGTTCACATGCGGCGAATACTGCGCGCTTGTGCTTCCCGCCTGCGGTGCACGCCTGCGCCGCCATGCGCTGCCAGTGCGGCGTGCGGGGAGACGGGACGGGGGCGGCCCTCTGCCCTGCCGTGGGGCTTGTGCGGCGCGTTTTGCCGCGCCGCCGTGTGGCCTTTCAAAAATAAAACAGCTTATGGGAAATGCGCCCCCGCGCTGCCGCGCCCCGGCCCATGGGCGGGAACAGGGCGCGCGCTTCGGCCGATGGGCCCGGCTGCCAGCGGCTTTCCGCTTTCGGCCTGGGGAAGCGCTGTGCATGTTCCGCGGAGACGGGCGCATCCCCCCATACTGCCTGAGAGGGCAGAGCCGCCTGTGCGGCCCCGGCAGACCGCGCTTTCACACATCCGCCTGCCGCGCCCCGGCGGCACAGCTTCTTTGCTTCCCATTGAAACACATTTTGTCACCAAATGCAACACAAAAATGAAATTTTTCAAAAAATAATCACCAAATGGTTGACACGGAGGAAAATCATGGTAAACTTAAATTGTCACCAGACGGATGACGAGAGAAAGGAGTGTGAGGGGATGCGGGCAGAGCGCAGGGATGCGCGGGCACCCGGCATGGAGGCGGGCACAGGCCGCGGTATGCCAGGTGCGCCTTGAGGGAAAGCATATTTGCGGTGTTGGGCCTGTGCGGGCATGCTGCGGCGGGGCCGGGCGCCAATTACGGCGCACAGGCAGGCGGCGGCGCACCAGGATGCGCCGCCGTGCGGCTTTGCAGGGGGCGTTTTGGAAAAGGGGGACAAGTACTGCCCTTGGCCGGCACGGAATGACGCAGCCATGGCGGCATGCGCGAAAAAAGATAACGGCTGCCCCGCGCTGGCGGCTCGTCCGGCCGAGGTGCGCATGCCGCTTTTCGGGGAAACGGGGCGCGAAGCCGCCCCATGCCCGGCTGCGGGGTTCGCGGCGCGTTTTGCCGCGCCGCCGCGGCTTTACAGGTGGCAGGGCGCAGAGGCGGCTTTTTTATTCGCCTGCGGGCAGGAGGGCGGCGCGTTTTGCCGAGCCGTCATGCGTTTTTTTCGGGCGTGAGAGGGCAGAAAACACCCTGCGCGGTTTCTGCCGTATGGCCTTCTGTAAGTGCCGGTATTCGAGCTTTTCTTTTGCCTGTCTGCCGCCCGGTTGTGGGCCGCAGGCGGCAAAGCGGCCGGTAAGGCCCCTTTGGGCCTCGTGCCCAGGCTTAGAATAGCATATCCACTGTCAATTTATGGGTTTGACGCCCGCGGCAGGCGCCTTGCCGTGTGCCGGGCCCCAAAGGCCCGCGCCGGTGCGCGCTTTGCGCCGCGCGGTTTTGTATGGGCGTGCCAGGGGCCGCCCGCCCTACAAAGGGGCGGCTGTGAGGCCCTTGGGTGGAAAACGCTTTCTTTTTATCCCTTTAGTCACCGAATGGATGATTTCTTGAAAGACAGGAGGAACGGTATGGAACACAATACGGCGGGCGCGGGCAGCTTTCAGCGCCGCAGGGCGGGCAGCATGAGGCAGACGGCATACAGAGGGAACGGGCGGGAGGCCAGGCGCAAAAGGCTGGCCCGGAGGCGGGCGTTACCCCTTCCAGCGAATGAGGCGGCGCGCACGCAATGCGAACCCGGCCTGCGGGAGGAATGGGGCCGCGGGCCGGGAGAAAACACCGTCCGAAAAAACGGCCGCCTTGAAAAGGAACCGGCGCGGCCCCTGCCCGCGGGCCAAAGAAAGAGCCGCGCGGAGATGAGCGGCAAAAGCCCGGCGGGCGGCCGGAGGCGCAAAGGCTGGCCCGGAGGCAGGCGCGGCCCTTTCTGCGGATGAGGCGGCGCGAAAGCGGCAGACTGCGCGGCGCACGGCGCGTGCGGCAGTGCGCATTTGGCGGCGCGTGTGCGCCGCATGGACGGCTGGCCCCGAACAGGAGGACGCTATATTTTGCCCGGCATGCGGCTGCGCGCTGCTGGCACAGGGGAGCCTTTTTATTTCCGCCGCGGCACGGGCGCATGCCTTAGCTGCGCGCGCGCGATGTGGACGGGCACACGCCCTTTCTGCCCGCGTGCCCGGTGTGCGGGGCGCTTTGTTCGGGGACGGAGGCCGAAGCGCCGCTTTATACGGCGCACGGGTGTGACTTTGTGCTGGGCTGCGGGCGCTGTG
>VOFF01000090.1_pt1 | contig 48000 bp, 82 predicted proteins | sample 5384061 | NCBI WGS metagenome assembly VOFF01 (sample SAMN12384725, study PRJNA508395) | human gut metagenome | isolation source: healthy gut E | host: Homo sapiens | reverse complement strand
TTTCAGTGGATATAGATCTGAAATGGAAAAAGGCGGAGCACTTGAAAAGGGGAGCACCTATATACTTTCAATAGGTCCTGAAAATTTAAGCGAACAGATACTCAGGGAAGCAGGTATATTGATCGTAAGAGAAGGGATGAACTCCATAAGCGACGGCGTTTACGAAGGCCTCATAAAGACAAAGTGCTGCAGAAAGGCGTACCTTAGGGGGAGCATTTTTGGCCTCAGGGACTGTGAGCAACCCTGAAAAGGGATATCATTTTGAGATAACCGCAGGCTCGGAAACTCTGGCTAAAGATATAAGGAAGATCTTCAACAGCTTTACGGATATAAGCGCTAAAATAGTAAAAAGAAAAAAAGGGATACGGCGTGTACCTGAAAGCAAGAGAGCAGATAAGAGATATGCTTGCAATAATGGGGGCAAACAGTCAGTTCTTTAAATACGATGATGTTATGATGATGAAAGATATCATCTCAAAGACACACCGAGAGAACAATATGGATAACGCCAATATAGACAAAGCTCTTAAGGCCGCGGAAAAACAGATAGAGAATATAAAGCTGATAGCGGAGAGAAAAGGCATGGATTTTCTTTCTCCAAAACTCAGAGAAACTGCGGAGGCAAGACTTGAGAATCCGGAGCTTGGTATAGAAGAGCTGGGGAGGATAATGGACCCGCCACTTTCAAAATCCGGGATAAACAACAGACTCAGGAAAATAGAGGAAATAGCAAACAGCATCAAATGATGCGACAAAAAAAAAGGAAATATGAGATGATGACGTTTGAAACAAAGGTAAGAGTACAGTATTACGAAACAGACAATATGGGTATCGTGCATCATTCCAATTATATAAGGTATTTTGAAACTGCGAGAACTGAGATGTTCAGGATGAGCGGTTATTCATATGACGATATGGAAAAATCAGGCATATATGCCGGTGCTTTTCTGTAAGCGCTGATTTTAAGACGCCTGCCGTATATGATGAAGTGCTGGTGCTTGCGTGCAGAGTAAGTAAGCTGAAAGGTGCATCCATAGAGATAGAATATGAAATACGGGGTGAGGAATCGGGAGAGGTGCATGTAAGAGGAAAGAGCAGCCATGGATTCACAACTCCGGATCTTTAAGCCTGTACGCCTCAAAAAGAAGCGCCGCAGCTTTACGATATCTTCAAAGGTGCTATGGACGAAAAAATAATATAAGTATAAGCAGAGGAAAGTTATATGGAAAAAGGCAGTATCTACGAAGTAGAGATAGAAGATATGAGCAATGAGGGCAGCGGAATAGGGCAGAGCAGAGGGAATGGTCGTTTTTTCCGGAACTGTCCCGGGAGATATAGTCAGAACAGAGATAACAGGTGTGAAGAAACGCTATTCCTTTGGTAGGGTGATCGAGATCACGGCTTTCTCCCCCTTACAGAAACGATGAATTTGAATGTTCAGCATTGAAAAAAGGATGTGGAGGATGCAGATATTCTCAGGTGTCTTACGAGAAGCAGCTTGATCTGAAAGAAAAAAAGGTAAGAGAAAATATAAGACGTATAGCCGGACTGGATGCTCCTGATGTCAAAGAGATCATAGGCATGAAAGAAGATGATAACGAAGGTCTTGGTCATTTAAGATATAGAAATAAAGCTCAGTTCATCGTGAGCACAGGTGGAATAATCACGAAAAAAAGGCGGACGGATCGAAGCTGCGGGAGAAGTATCGGTAGGCTTTTTACAGAGCGAAAAAGTCATACCCTGCTGACTGTGAGGACTGCTGCTCTTCAATCGGAAGCTGCGGTGGCTGCTGCCGATGCTCCTAAGGCGTTTTATGAAAGAAGATCATATAACGGCCTGGGATGAAAAGTGGCGAAAAGGTCTTATGAGACACATGATAGTAAGAACAGCTTTTTCCACGGGAGAAGTCATGGTCATACTGGTAATAAACGGGAAAGGCATACCCAACATGAACAAGCTCGTGGAAATGCTGGATGATGCGATTTATGAGTCGGGGTATTCTCTTTGAAAGCGTTATACTCAGCATAAAAAAGAAGCAGGAAGAGACGCAAAAAGGAAAAAATCAGATATCAAGAGGCCGGGGCGGAGATGTACTGGGAGAAGAGAATATGGCGGCTGCCGGTAAACCTGTTATCGAAGACAGGATAGGGAATCTTAAATTTGAGATATCTCCTCAGAGCTTTTATCAGGTAAATCCTGTCCAGACTGAGAGACTCTATGATAAAGTCAGAGAATACTGCACGGCGGCATACGAAAAAGACAGATCTCCGGTAATACTTGATCTGTACTGCGGCGTAGGCTCCATTGGACTTTTTACTGTGCTGATATTGCGGAATATGTCATAGGAATAGAGAGTGTCAAGGCGGCTGTGCTGGATGCCAACAGAAATGCAGTGATAAACGGTATAGTAAACGCCAGATATATATGCGGATATGCGGAGGAAATACTGCCGCTTTACGCACAGGGTGAGATGAAGAAGGCTGCGGTGAGCTTGATGATGATCTTAAAGGTATCATAGCGAAAGCGGATATCGTTATTCTGGATCCTCCGAGAGCCGGATGCCGGAAAGAGCTTCTGGAGGCGGTCATAAACATAGCGCCTGAGCGTATAGTATACGTTTCGTGCGATCCCGCAACCATGGCGCGCGACATCAAAATATTATGTGAAGAAGGATATGATTTCATAGAGGCAACGCCTGTGGATATGTTTCCGAATACAGATTCGGTGGAGACGGTAGTACTGCTTTCCAAAACAAAGATCAGATAAACAGCTCACATTCCTTTCGCTCGCTGCATACTTTTTTCAACATTCTTTCGACTTTAGATATCATAGCAGCATTTGCTTCTCGTGCGGAGTGAGGGCAGATATAAACGCAGCGCATGCAGGAAATGCAGGTGTCTGTGTTTAATTTTGCTGGATCTTTTTATCGATCGACTGAACAGGGCATTTTTCTGCGCATAGTCCGCATTTTGTGCAGGAGGAGTTCGGCATAGGAGTCATTGCAATCACGCCTCGTTTTTTATAAGGACGATTTCCGGGGATGGAAGGCTCGGTGATATTTCCGGAAGAGATCTTCTCAAAGGATTTTTTCAGAAAATCCGGCAAGCGATGTCTGATCCTGCGTATCAGGGCGACCTGCTGCCATATGGTGTACTATGGAATGTTCTGCTATGGCGGAGACTGCGGCGATAATGCGAAAACCTGAAGATTTTGCCGTGTCATGAAGTTCGACCAGAGTATCCTCATAGGCTCTGCCTCGAAAACGCATAAAAGAACAGCTCTGGCACCGTTTCCTTTTAATGTGGAAATACGGCGGGCTGCCGGCTCCGGTACGCGGCCTCCGTAAGAAGGAACGGCAATAACTGCAATATCATCTTCTTTTAAGGAAACCTCAGAGAAGTCAAAGCAGTTGTCCGTAAGATCAAAAGACTTTATTTCTGATGCGAGTTTTTCTGTCAGGATATCTGCCGTTTTTTAGTACCGCCGGTAGGACTGAAATGAAATTCGTAGATTTTCAAAATAAGTTCCCTCAATTTACATGATATAGTGAATATTATTTTATTTTGATACGGCTTTTTATATTATTATCCTTCCGGCAGTTGTTTTACCGGAAGGATGTCAGTATTTTGATCAAAAACGATCTCGTGATTTCATAAATCGAAAGCTCTGTGTATTTCACATTGGCGAGTTTCATGGCTTCTTTCTGTTTTTCGGTGTGTGAAGTGTAGGGATATACGCCGAACAAAAAAGGAAAGAAAGCGTAGATGAATTCCTGTATATCGCCTGAAGTCACAGGGAAAAAAACTTTTTAAGACAATATGTGATCGCATCTATGGATTTTGAATATGATGTTTTGCACTCTACGAGATTTTCTATACGGCTGTTGCATTCCATATCGTAAAGATTCATTGACATCAGTTTGAGCATACGTCCGCGCTTCTCAAGTGTTTTGGCAAGCATATCTGCAAAGTTTTCAACGGACATGACTTCGTGTTTATCAGTTTCAGATATGAGATCATCTATCCAGGCATCGTGCTCTCTTTTTGAGCAGAGACAGGAATATCTCTTCTTTACTTTGGAAATAATTATATATCGAAGTCCTTGTAAATGAAGTTTTGCTGCCTATATCCCTTATCGTTATGTCTTTGAAACTCATGGTTTCGTATAGTGAAGCACAGGCATCAATGATTTCGTCTTTTCTTTCTTTTGTTAATTTTTTCAGAACCCTTTGGCATTTTGTTCCCTCTTTTCCGACCAGCAAAAGCTCCGGGCATAACCTCGGAGCTTTTGATTCAGATCTGAGATGTTGTTACAAGATTTATTATAGACATAACATGATATGGTGTCAAATATATGCATTATAACATGCTCTTTGCCCATTCAGCGGCTCCTGATCCGTTGAGAAGGCGGCCTTTTTTCCATGAAGCCTTAGGGCAGTGATTTTTCATGCTTTCTTCTGATCTTTTGATGCTGCTTCCGCCGGAAGTGGCAAATGGAATAACAGTCTTTCCTGAGAAATCATAGCTTTCAAGGAAGGTATCTATTATACGGGGCTCCACATACCACCATATTGGAAAGCCTACGAATACGGTGTCGTATTCGTCCATATTTTTTACAGGATCTGCAATGGCAGGGCGGCAATCCGGGTCGTTCATTTCAATAGTACTGCGGCTTTTTGTCGAGCCAGTTAAGATCGGCTGCTGTGTAGGGCTGCTGAGGACGTATTTCATAGAGGTCCGCGCCTGTTGCTTTTGCCATTTCTTCTGCGACATGAGCAGTCACGCCGCTGGCAGAAAAATATGCTATGAGTGTTTTGCTGTTCATTTTATAAACTCTCCTTTAAAATCTTTATTATTTCATCACGCGTCAATTTTTTATATCCTCCATCCATGATGAGGGTGCCTTCTGCGATACCTTCGATCATGCTTTCATCAGCTCCCAGTTCTGATAGGGACATTATAAGACCGAGCTCACGCATCCAGTTTTCCATGGCGTCAAGACCTTCGTGCGCTGTTTCTTCGTCGGATTTCCCCTCAGGGTCTACATCCCATACATTCACAGCGAAACGTTTGAATTTTTTGAGTCCGTAAGGAAGGATATGACGATAGTAAGGTATGGATACTGCTGCCAGCGTCATACCGTGAGCGGCATTGGTGTACGCTCCTGCAGACTGACCCAGCATGTGTACCATCCAGTCTGTGGATTTTCCGCGTGAAATGAGGGTGTTCAGAGCCCAGGTCGCTGACCACATGAGATTGCTTCGGGCCTCATAATCCTGAGGATCTTTGTTTGCGATACGGCTGGCGTTTATTACTGAGCGCATGAGGCCTTCGCTTATATAATCGCTGGTGTTGTCATCTTCTCCGGAAAAGTATTGTTCGCATATATGATTGAATATATCGTATATGCCTGAAACCATCTGATAGTGAGGCAGTGTCATGGTGTATCCGGAATCGAGAACTGCGAATTTAGGCATGATTTTTTCATCTGCAAATACGTGGCCTATTTTCTGTTTTGTTTTTCAGTATTTGTAATTACGGCTCCTGCATTCATTTCCGAGCCGGTGCCTACCATGGTGAGTATGCAGCCTACAGGCAGTGTATCACAGTCAGGCTCTTCAAATTTCAAATAATATTTTTCCCAGGGATCTTCGCTGCAGTTTACCGATACTGAAACGGCTTTGGCGTAATCGCATACCGAGCCTCCGCCAACAGCGAGAATAAAATCAGCATTGTGTTTTCGAGCAACTTCTATCCCTTCGTAAAGCTTGTTTAATGTAGGATTTGGCATTACGCCGGAGATTTCAGCTATATTTTTTTAGAGTTGCTTTTCAAAATATTGATGACTTCATCGTAGATACCGTTCGTTTTTACAGAGCCGCCTCCGTAGATAAGAAGAACATTTTTACCGTATTTAGGAAGCTCCTCATTGAGAGATTCAATAGAATTTTTTGCCAAAATACAGTTTTGTCGGGTTACAGTATGAAAAATTTCCTAACATTGAAATACCTCCTTTATGATCATCTGTTCTGACACTATGTCAGCAAATACAATATACCATTTTTCTGACACTGTGTCAATATATGAATTTAAATTTTTTACACTGTGTGTGAATGCAGATATAAGATATATATGTATTGAAATGCGGGAAACGTTTCTATATAATAGGTCTGTAACTTTTTGCGAGGACAAATGAGGATTGGATGAATGGAAGACAAAAAACTTATACAGTTCAGAAATATAGTAAAAAGAATTCGACGGACAGATGGTGCTTAAAGGCATCGATCTGGATATATACAAAATGAATTTGTGACATTGCTGGGACCTTCAGGATGCGGTAAGACTACTCTCCTGAGAATACTTGGAGGTTTTATAGAAGCTGATGAAGGTAAAATAATATTCGACGGCGAAGACATAGGAAGTGTACCGCCTTATAAGCGTGAGCTGAATACGGTTTTTCAGAAGTACGCACTGTTTCCGCATATGACGGTAGAACAGAACATAGCTTTCGGACTCAAGATCAAAAGATGGGAAAAAGATGTAATAGAGCAGAAAGTCATGAAGATGCTTAAGCTTATAGGTCTTGAAGGTTTTGAAGATAAAAATGTAACGCTTCTTTCGGGAGGTCAGCAGCAAAGAGTTGCAATAGCAAGAGCGCTGATAAATGAGCCGAAGGTCCTTTTTTGCTTGATGAGCCTCTTGCGGCGCTTGACCTGAAACTGAGAAAAGAAATGCAGTATGAACTGAAACGCATACAGCAGGAAGTAGGTATAACCTTTATCTTCGTTACTCATGATCAGGAAGAAGCGCTGACAATGTCGGACAAGATAGTGGTAATGAACAAAGGAGAGATATATCAGGTGGGAACGCCTCAGGATATATACAATGAGCCTGAAAACAGATATGTTGCTGATTTTATAGGAGAAAGCAATATACTGGAAGGGATCATGCTTGATGATTATAAAGTGAAATTCGATGACAGAGAGTTTGAATGTGTAGACTTTGGGTTCAGGGAGAATGAAAAGTAGATATAGTTATAAGACCGGAAGATATAGATATAGTAAAGCCGGAGGAGGGAAAACTCACCGGAACTGTCGAAGATATATTTTTTAAGGGTGTATATTATGATGTGACTGTGGAAACGGTTCCAGGCACAAAAGTCACTGTAAATATGCATGTGATAAAAGAACATGATATTACCAGTGAAGACGGAAAAGAAAAAAATATCAGCCAATGATTTTTACGTCGATCTGAAAGATATGGAAGATCTTGACGAGAAGGAGATAATAGCCAGAGCGGATGCTCAGGCGTGGGATGCCGAGACTGATGAATATATATCTATAACGAGTATAAAATATGAAATTAAAAATGAATTGGGTGCGTATCCGGTTGTGTTTTCAACAGCAGCGGGTACGAGCGTCGAGAGAATGATCCATGTTATTGACCAGATGTATGTGATAAACGAAAAAGCAAATGAAGCTGTAAGCGCTTTTAATTTCTATAAGACTCCTGAGGAGATAGAAGAATCGGTTGCGCTTGATACGGATCTTAAAACATGGGCGAGCGCTCAGGGCTGGAAGCTGAGCAATGAAGATGAGTCTGTAGAAATATATGTTGAATATGACTTTGATCCGGAAAACATAATGACCGGGACTTATAAGGTGTCGTTTATGACGGCAGGACGTGAATTTCGTATAAATACTACGGATTATGTTGAAGAAGGCGCAGAGGTGGGACTCACTTTCTATCCTGAAGATATTCATGTAATGAGGAAGATGGTTTATTAAATGAAAAAGATTATCGCAGCTTACAATTCCATACATTGTCTGGGTGATACTGATGATAGCTCTGCCGATGCTTCTTATAGCATTTTATTCTGTGATAGACGGAGGCAACGGCATAGTCAATGTAGACTTTACATTTGACAATTACATACAGTTTTTACTGATCCGGATTTTCTGCTCATATTGTGGCGTTCTATAGAGATTGCGATCAAAACGACGATAATATGTGTTCTGGTCGGATACCCTATAGCTTACTTTATAGCAGGCAGTTCGGAAAAAGTTCAAAATATACTCATTTTGATGATAACGCTTCCGATGTGGATAAACATGCTTGTAAGGACATACGCATGGATAGGGATACTATCGGAAGGAGGCATAGCCCAGAGACTGCTTGAGCTCATAGGACTGGGAAAACAGTGAGCTCCTTTATACAGAAGGAGCGGTAATGCTTGGGATGGTATATAACTTCATACCGTTCATGATATTTACAGATCAATTCTGCTTTGAGCAAGATGGATAAATCGCTGATAGATGCCAGTGCAGACCTTGGAGCCAATAAAGTGCAGACTTTCAGAAGGGTGATATTTCCGCTGTCGCTTCCAGGAGTGATAAGCGGGGTGACGCTTTCTGTATTCCTTCCGTCAGTGAGCTCTTTTTCATACCTAAACTTTTAGGCGGCGGTCAGTATTTCCTTATAGGAAACGTCATAGAAAATCAGTTTATAACTGTGGGCGAATGGTCTTTCGGCAGCGCGATATCGATGATAATCGCTGTGATAATGATGCTGAGCATCTATGCTGTAAGGAGCGTTGAAAACAGAAACCAGGGAAAAGCCAGAAGAAAGGTCAGGGTGAGACATGAAGAAAGATAGAAGGATAGCCGGAAAGATCCTGATCGTACTTACGGTCCTGTTTTTTTTACATTCCTATAGTGTACATGATAGTATTTTCCTTCAATGAGTCGAAATCTCTTACGAGTTTCAGCGGATTCAGTACGCAGTGGTATGTGAAGATGCTGGAAAGTCATGATATGATGACGGCGCTTTACAATACTATCATAATAGCTGTACTCGCTACGGTGATCTCTACTTGTATAGGAACGATAACAGCGATAGGACTTTCAAAATCAAAAAAAGTGATAAGAAATCTTGTGCTTCAGATAAATGATTTTCCGATAATGAATCCGGAGATCGTTACAGCCATAGGTCTGATGCTGCTTTTTATCACTTTCAATGTGGAAAAAGGTTTTGTCACGCTGCTGCTTGCGCATATAGCTTTCTGCACACCTTATGTGATACTGAGCGTAATGCCTAAGATACGGACTCTCGATCCAAATCTTGCTGATGCAGCTATGGATCTGGGCGCCACACCGTGGCAGGCGCTTACAAAAGTCATAGTACCGCAGATAACGCCGGGAATATTCGCAGGCGCTATGATAGCCTTTACCATGTCCTTTGACGATTTCATAATATCGTATTTTGTGACAGGCGATGGTGTGAAAAAATCTGAGTATCATGGTCTACACTATGAGCAAGAGAGTAAATCCGAGCATAAATGCCATATCGACTCTTGTCGTAGTTCTTATAACACTGGTGCTTATAATAGTAAATGTTGCGCCTGTTGTAAGGAAAAAATTCCCGTCATCAAGAGAAAAACGTATGAGAACGAGGACGAAGCTTATTGCTGCTGCGGCCGCAGTGGTTTTGTTCGCGGGCGGGATCACGGTGAAGAATATTGTCGTTCCGTCAGGTGAATATGAAGGACAGACTCTTTACATATACAACTGGGGAGAGTATACTGGTGAGAAGATAATCAATGATTTCGAGGAAGAAACAGGGGCTAAAGTTGTACTTGACAATTTTGATTCCAATGAGCAGATGTACATCAAGGTCGCCAACGGAGAAGTCGACGAGATACTTGTTCCAAGCGATTATATGATACAGCGTCTCATACAGGAAGACAGGCTGCAGCCTCTCGACCATGATAAGCTGGATTGCTTTGATAAGCTGGCGGAAGGTGTTCTGGATCTGGAATACGATCCGGGGAACAAGTACTCAGTGCCGTATTTCTGGGGAACTGTAGGGATAGTTTACGATAAGAATAAGGTGGATATTGAAGATCTTGAGAAAGAGGGCTTCAATATATTTTAAAAATGAAAAATACCGCGGTGAAACTTATCTTTACGATTCCGAAAGAGATTAATTCATGATGGCATTAAAAGCGCTTGGTTATTCGATGAATACTGAAGATATGGGTGAACTCAACGAAGCTTATGAATGGCTCTTAGAATGTGTGGAAAACACAGACCCGGAAATAGTAACGGATGAGATAATAGACAATATGGCTCAGGGCAGGAAAGCTCTCGGTCTGATATATTCAGGAGATGCTTCCTACGTAATAGCGGAAAATCCGGACATGGGTTATTACATGCCTGAAACGGGAACCAACCTTTGGTCTGACGCCATGGTAATACCGAAGAATGCGCAAAAAATCCTGATCTCGCTCATGAGTTCATAAACTTTGCTTCTTCATACGAAGGCGCTATGGATAATTCCAGTTATGTAGGGTACACGTCTCCAAATGAAGAGGTAATGAACGAACTTAAAGGTCCAGGAGGAGATTATGAAGGAATAAACGCATATGTTCCGAGGACAGACAATGAAAATGATGAAATATTCACCTATAATGAAGAGACGAGAAAGATAATATCTCAGCTGTGGAGTAAAGTTAAAACAGATGAAGCGGCTTTGCTGATGATTTATCATATGATTTTTGAAGTTTTGATACGGAGATGATCTATTGGAGACTTTAAATAAGGATAAAAAAAGAAAGAAATTATCTGTTTGACAATATAAAGGCTGTGCTGGTGTTTTTTGTTGTATCGGCGCATTATATCAGAGTTAACGGAAGTTTTGACCCTGCAACGGCTGGAGGAATGTACTATATCATTGCATTTTCTTTCATAATGCAGGGATTTCTTTTGGTTTCAGGTTATTTTTCAAAAAATACAGAAAAGTGCAGAGCGGGAGCATTCAAGAATTTTCTTATGCCGTATCTGATACTGATGCCGGTGATGTTCTGCTTCAGGTTGATTTTATTCGACGATGTTTCTTTTGATATGATGCATCCGAGCCATGCTCTCTGGTATCTTCTCGTAATGTTTGTGTACAGATTTTTTATAAAAGATCTGGGAAAAGTCCATGCGGTATAGTAGTGATAAGCGCACTTCTTATGCTGGTCTCAGGATGCTTTTTCCTCTCTTGGAGAAGAGCTGGCTCTCGGCAGGATCTGTTCGTTTTTAGTGTTTTTTATAATCGGTTATAAGATGAGACCGGAACATGTGGAAAAAATTCGAAGGATACCTAAACCGTTTATCTTTGTGCTTTTGGCGGCACTCTTGGTATTCTCGTATTTTCTGGCCTTCAGCGAGGCAATACCGATAGAAATGTGGCACCTTAAAGATGGATATTCCATATATCATATGAGCAATGCAGCAGGAATCCTCATAAGATTCATACTCGGTGTCACAGCTTTGGCATGGCTTTTTGGTTATATTCAGCCTTACGCCGTCTAAAAAATGTTTTTTTGAGCGATATCGGGCAGAGGACTTTAGCTGTATATGTATGTCATATACCAGTGAGATATGCCATTAAAGCCTTTTTCTATTCCCGGGGACGGAAGTGTGCTGACGTATGTAATAAGCTTTACGGCTGCCGCTGCATCTGTGTACGTGTTTTCCAGACCTAAGGTACAGGAGGCGTACAATTCTGTGATGGATCTCATATACGGTATAGTTGAAAAAGTTTTCAGAAGATCGGTCGAAGTGATGACTGCTGTTAAAAAGAAATGTGAAAAATCTGTTTAAGGACGAAGGCTGTAGCAGCAGAGATAATAAATGAATATATTAAAAATATTGCAGATAAAATACTGTGACCATGGAAAGAAGATGTTTTGATTGGAACGTGATGAGCAGAATATTTATACGAGAGATGTGATACTGATACTTGCGGCAAGCTTTTTTTTATTTTTCAAGTCCCATGCTGGTGACACCGCTTATTACAGGCTTTTCGGGAAGTCTCGGCGCAGGAGCCGTTATAATGGGGATAATAGGCGGACTCACTAATATGAGTTCTCTGCTTTGCAGGCCCTTTGCCGGTAATTTTGCAGATATTGCAAGCAAATACAAAGTCGCTATGACCGGAGGGATAATGATACTTGTATCGTGTATAGGATATATCTTTTCCGTAAATGCGGTCAGCGTGGTAGTGTTCAGAATAATAAACGGCATAGGCTTTGCGTGCTGTTCTGTATGTATGTCTACATGGATGTCGAATATGCTTCCCGAAAACAGGATAGGATCGGGAATGGGCGTGTACGGTACGATGAACGCACTGGCGATGGCTGTTTCGCCTGCACTTGGAATAGTGGTATATCAGCACATGGGATACAGGGCAGCTTTTGTTCTGGCGGGAATATTCGCACTCATGAATATAGTTATCATACAGTTCGTGAAAGATAAAGGCGAGCCGCATAGAAAAAGAAATTGAAGACAGTACGAAAAAGAACGGATTTTCTGACATAAAGAAAAAATATTGCGGATGTAAAAGTGATTCCGATAGCTGTGATAATCATGCTCTTTTGCTATCCCTTACTGTGCTACCCAGTCGTTTCTTGTAAACTATGCGCAGATCAAGCATCTTGGGATATCTGTAAGTATGTTTTTTCCTGTTTACGCTATAGTGCTCATGGTACTGAGGCTTACTTTGAAAAAAAATGGTTTGACAGGTGGTCCTTCAGGACATTTCTCATAGGAGGACTTGTGTGTGCTTCTCTCAGCATAATATTTCTGGCGGTAATGGAGAATAACGCCGAGATGCTGATGGCGGCTGCGTTCATGGCGGGGAGGATACGGCATCATGTGTTCGGTATGTCAGTCAAACGCTATACTTGTGGCAGGAAAAGGCAGGAGAGGCCTTGCAAACAGCACTTATTACATGGGTCTTGACCTTGGAATGACCCTCGGACCTGTTATAGGCGGTATGCTTATGGGCAATATCAGCGTTAAATGGTTTTATCCTGATCTTCTTGTTACTATACCTCTTTTGTTTCTTAGTTTATGTCGTTATGAAGATAAAACGGCAAGTATTAAAAAGATAAGCAGCGAAATTTTTCACGGCTTATCTTTTTTATTTATATAGTATGTCAGCTTTCTTTGGATGGACGCACTGTAATATCGGATATATCCACGTTGTCGGGTTGTGATACGGCATATAAAACTGCGTTTGAAATTGCGACAGGATCAAGAGCGACATTTTTATAAAAACTCTTCGACCATTGCTTTTGTTTCGGATGGCGGGATCGTGTTCAGCAGCTCTGTCTTTACGGCTCCCGGATATATTACGGTTGTCCTTATGTTGGTGCCTTCGGATATGGATTCGGCTCTAAATGAGTCGAGCATTGCGCGCACAAAATGTTTTGTTCCGGAGTAGACAGCGTTGCCGGGGAACGGACCTTGTTCCGGCTACGGAAGAAGTGGCGATAATATGTCCTGCTTTTTTTTTTCCGTAAATTCAGGAAGAACAGCCGCTATGGAGTTGAGTACACCTTTTATGTTTATTTCTATCATGGATATCCAGTCACTTATTTTGAGTTCAGACATACTGCTGCCCGGCATTATGCCGGCATTTGCAAACAGGACATCGACTTTGCTGAAGTTTTCTTTTTGCAAAGGATACGAGAGCCTGCATGTCTTCGAGTTTTGATACATCTGATTTCATATAGACAGCATTTTTTCCTATTTCACCCGCGATCTCCTTCAGTTTTGATTCGCGCCTCGCACTAAGTACTACTTTTTGCTCCGTTGGCAGCAAGAAGCTTTGCTGTTTCCATTCCTATTCCCGATGAAGCGCCTGTAACTATAATGGTTTTGTCTTTTATATTTTTCATAAAGCACCTCTAATATATTACTTTTATTTATGGATAAAACAAATGTATAAAGATATTCTAAACTGCAATTCATTGAATGTAAAATGCCGATAAATTATAATAGTATAAATAAAAGTTATTGATATTCGAATGGAACACAGGAGATATGATACGATGGAAATGTTTTTACTGGAGCAGTTTGTTGCTTTTGCAAAGAACGGTACTTTGACGAAAGCAGCGGAGGAACTCCATATTTCACAGCCGGCTTTAAGTCGTTCGATGAAAAAAGATTGAGGAAGAGTTGGGCGTATCACTGTTTGAGCGGCATGGAAACAGAATAGAGTTGAATGAAACAGGAAAAGTAGCAGCAGAGTATGCGCAAAGAGTACTTGAGGCTGAAAGAGAGATGTTTGAAAAAACCGTTGCATTTGAAAGGAGCAGGCGTTCGATAGTATTTGGAGTTTGTGCATTTCTGCCGGCCAATATGATTGTTCCTATACTTCAAAAAAATGTTTTGGAGGTATGTCATTGACATTTGAGATCGCAGATGATGATCGTTTGCTGTCAGGGTTGAGGAGAGGCATATATGATTTTGTTGTTTTGCATGAAAAACCGAAGGATAAAGATGTCTATTATATGAAGTATATGGATGAGCATTTACATATATCGCTTCCTCGAACTCACAGGCTTGCAGACAGAAAACAACTGTCGTTTAGAGATCTAAGGGGAGAGACAATACTGGCTCACGGGGGCTCCGGATTCTGGCTTGATATCTGTAAACGCAATCTCAGGGATGTCAAACTTATAGTTCAGGACAGCATAGATTCGCTGAGTGAACTGGTTGATGCGTCTTCTCTGCCTGCTTTTGATTAGGACAGGACGGTGCAGCATGCAGAGATATCGGAAGAACGCGTGACCATACCGCTGCTGACTGATGATGAGGCATACGCCGTATATTATCTCGTGTGCATGAGATCGCAGACCAAAAAGTATGCCCCTGTTTTTTTAGGGTGATAGATAATATTTGTTAATCGAATAGAGTGTGATATAATCATATTATATTTGGAGATGCGTTTTAAAAAAAGAAGAGGTGGGGCATGTTTTCATTAGCCATCTGTGACGATGATGAACTGCTTTGTGAAAAATTCGAGTCTTACATCGATGATTATATCAGACGGGGGATAATACACTGTGAAGTGTATTACAGCGGTGAGAAACTTTATGATGACATGGCTTCGGGGAAATGGTTCGATCTTGTTTTTTTCTTGATATTGAATTAAAAGAAAATAAGCGGCATTGAGCTTGGTCACAGGATAAGGGATGAATTCAGAAATGAAAAAACACACATAGTGTATATATCCGCCAAATCGGATTATGCTATGGATTTATTCGCTGTGAGACCGATGGATTTTCTGGTGAAGCCTGTGGAGAAGAGGGGCGGTCATCAAAAGTCTTAAGAAAAAGCTATGCAGCTGTCGTGCTATTATGATCAGTATATGAAATTCCAAAAGGGTGGGAAATTATACAGTATATCATACGGTGATATAATGTATTTTTTTTTGTATAAACGGACGGAAGACAGAAGTACATGCTGTAAATGATATATATGATTTTTTACGGAAAGCTCGATGATATACAGAGCAAAACTCCTCCTGATTTTATAAGGATACATAAATCATATCTGGTAAATATCGTCTATGTAAGCAAATGGGAATATGAGACCGTTACTCTTGCAGACGGCACGTGTCTTTCCATCAGTTCGCGTTACAGAAAATCTGTCAGGGAAGAATTGATGAAGAGATGGGAAGGAGAATAACGGTATGGAGCAGAGCGTCTTTTATCTGATTATGTGCCTTATCGGCAATATGTTGGGATTTTATATCTCTTTCAGTTTCTGAATGTTTTCTTTGAAGAGGGCAGCAAAAAAAAGAGCAAATAATACGATATGCCGCATTTGCTTTATTTTTTTGTTTTCAATAGTCTTGAAACGTTTTTATGGGAATGGCCTTACAGTTTTATTCTTTTTTTAACGTCTATTGCAGGTATGTTCATTATGACGCTTACTTATCGAGGAGATTGGCGCGTAAAGATCGTTGCGGCAGTTTTAGTCGGAGGTTTGAATGCTGTTCTTGAGGATGTTGCGTATAGACTGCTGATATCGCTTGGTACCGAGTATATTTACGCGCTTACGGCTGCTGTAACAGATCTTTTTTTTTCATGTGCATGCTTCTGGCCAGAAAGATCACTGACTTTAAAAAAAGGGACAGACCATAATGATTTCGGAATGGATAGCAGTGATCCTTATTCCGGCATTCAGCGTTTTATTTTCCGCTTTGGTGCTGGACCAATGCAGAAGCGGGAGAACAGCTTTTTGAGGACTCTGCATACTCATTCTGAATCTGGCGGTATTTTATCTGCTGGATAATCTAACGAGACTGAGACGTGAACAATTTGAAAGATTTATACTCGATAAAGAAGGAAAGGCGTATGAACTGCAATTCAAAGAACTTTTAGAGGAAGATAAGAAAATACGGTCTATACGTCATGATATAAAGAATCATCTGTTCGTATTGAGAGAAATGAGCAGTAAAAATGATTTTTCCGGAATAGATGAGTATATTATGGCTTTAGATGAGATGATCAAAGACAGCGAGCCTCTGGTGAAAAACAGGCAATGTGGTAATAGACAGTATCTTGAATGGGAAATTATCTTTTGTGAAGAATAAATTCGGTATTGAACCGGGAGACCCATATATCCGTTTCGTCAAATATTGCGGTTGAAAAACATGATATATGCATCATACTGGGCAATTTGCTGGACAATGCCATAGAAGCGCTTGAAGAGTGCAGAGACGGTATGCTTAAGGTTTCGATGAGCGAAGACCGCGGGACTGCTTCTCATCAGAGTGATGAATTCATATAACGGAAAGCTCAAGCGAAATGGTAAGAATTTTGTAACGAGCAAACTTAACGGAGAAAATCATGGTATAGGATTGAAAAAATGTGGAGAGAAGCGTTAAGAAATATCAGGGAGAAATGAAGATAGATGATGCGAAGAACTGCTTTGATGTGGAAATAATGTTGTATGTATAAAATATGATGGATAACAGGCGCTGCTGCCGGGATCGGGCGGCAGCGTTTTTTATCGTTTTGCAAAAAATACATCGTTTATTACAAACAGGGAAAAGGCAGAAAACAGGAGGTATAATAAAAAGAAAGTGAAAATTTTGAAAAATGAAATTTTGTGTGAAAGGCAGAAAAAATGATTATGTACATGGAATGCAGACGGCGGCTGTCAAGGATCATTGATTGCTTTTATTATGTGTGTCTATCGCAATGTTGTTTTCCTGCAAAGCGAAAGATCACGAAACATATAAGGAGATGGAAATAACGCTGCCGGCCGGCATGGATTCAATATGGGATGTGTGTGTGACTTCAGAAGGAAACTTGAAAATAGCCATGACTGAAGAGGATTCAAAAAAGGGATATATTTTTTGAAAGCGATGACAGTGGGGGAAGTCCTGGGAAAGGCTTTTTGTTATACCGACGCAATGGGTATAGAAGATTGCAGAGCGGTGGATTGTTTTGTAAGATTTTCGCCGCAAGGAGATTTTTATAATCATGGTCGTTGATAATGGTTTACAGGAAAATAGCTCAGAACAAACTCGATGTTATTACGTGGATTTATCAGGAAAAGCATTGGAAATAAAAAAATAAAATGCCTGAATCAGGAGTGTCGGAGTCTATGTACATAGGAGATGAATTTTCATACGATGGGGCAATAGCAGATGAAGAAAAAATATGATCGCATCCAATCAAAGCGGGGGGAAACGTATCTGATAAATAAAAATACAGGAGAAATAACGGATAGTATTTTGGGAAGCGATAATCTTCTTTCAGTCCGGCAGCGTTTATGGTGGAGGGTGATGATCTTTATCTCATAGGTACGGATGATGTGGTCCAATACAGCATAAAGGACAGAAAGATAGTTCAGAAAAATGATAAAACATTGAAAAAGCTGAAGGAAACCTATACACAAAGCGACATGCTTGGGACTATGAGCGCAAAAAGACGGAGATTTTTATTTTTTTTATGAAGATGGAATTCAGAAGTTCAGCGACGGTAAAAAAAGGCAGCTTATAGGCGATGAAGATATGTCTGTCATGCCTTCGGAGGTATATGGCAGAAGAATATGCTTCGATGAGAAAGAACGTATATATCTTTGCGATAAATAATGAAAAAGGTGAGGCGGGGCTGCTTCGGTATGAAAAAAACTGATACAAAGGAAAAGGGAGAAAAAGATATACTGGATATATATACGCTTTTCGGAAGATGAAGGAGTACGGAAAATAGCGGAACATTATCAGAAACACAAATGAGAATGTGAAAAGTAAATGTGATTGTTGGTATGGAAGAGGAAAAATACAGGATTAGATGACGCTGTAAAAACTCAATACAAATATCCTGGGAGGGATGGGCCGGATATACTTTTTCTCGACGGCATAGAGGCTGAGAATTACGTGGAAAATAATATATTGATGCAGCTTGATGGGGAAGTAAAGTCGATTGACAATGAAGACAATATAAGAAAAAGTCATGGATAAATACGTCAGGGACGGAAAGGCTTTACGCTGTACCTTTTAAGATTTGTTTTACCGGTCGTTCTCAGCAAATATGACGATGTACTGACTGCGGAGGACGGAACAGAATTCGTGGATCGCATAATAAGTCACGACGCTGAGATAAGTGAATATGTATTTGCTGATTATGTGAGATTTTACTATCAGATATTTGTAGAGCCGGAAACTGAAAGCGGCAATGTAAGCAGGTCATATCTGGGAATGCATTTGATAATATAAAGAAACTGCATGAAACGCAGAAAAGCAGTGGAAAAGTGCAGCTTACTCATCTGAACCTGCCTCCTCAGCAGACCGTAGGGGAGCACGGAATACCTGCTGGGAAATGATGATATACAGATAGACTATATATTTCAGGGGCAGCAGCTCCAGATACTTCAGCAGATTGAGAGCGAGGAGTATCGTGTGGCTTCGATCAATGGAAAAGTATATTATATGCCGAGGCTTATAGTGAGCATAAATGCAGCTACAGATAATGAAGAAGTGTGCAGGGATTTCATTTCATATGCTTTGTCGGAAGAAGGACAGAAGGTAGCGGAGAATCTGTCGGTCTCAGTATAAATAAAAAAGTGCTGAAAAATACTCTGGAAGAACTGAAAGAAGACCAGGCTCTGATTGGAAATGAAATTACAAATCGTTCAGTGCCGCTGCATGAATTGCCGGAAGATAGAATAGATGACTTTATGGATATAGCCGGCTCTGTAAACATGCAAACCAACAACAAATAATATAGCAATGGATATATTTATGGAGTATACGGAGAAATATTTGAACGGTGAAGTAAGGAAAGAGAAAGCAGTTAAGGAGATCACAGACAGGCTGGAGCTTTATGGAAATGAATAACAAAAAAAAAAGAGAAAAGCTCGAATCAAAATACATCCTGCGAGGGTGCGGAAATTCGCAGAAAAAAAAATCCGGCATGGTGTTTTCTGCTGCCAAGTCTTATTGGCGTTTCTGTGTTTTTTATCATCCCTTATGCGGATGTGCTCAGGCGTGCTTTTTTCTCTGCGGCGGGAGGAGAGTTCAGAGGATTATCGAATTTCAAGGAGGTATTATCAAATCAGGCGTTCAGACTGGCGGTATGCAATACCGGATTGTTTATCTGTGTATGTATTCCGCTGCTGCTTTCTTTTTTTTGGTGACAGCTCTTTGATATACAGGCACAGTCGTGTCGGCAGTTTTTGAAAACGGGATTTTTGATTCCTATGGCTATACCTGTAGCCGCAGTGGTTTTACTATGGCAGATCTTATTTGACGGAAACGGACTGCTTAACGGGGCGCTCGATGCTTTAGGGCTGCCTGTGCAGGATTGGATGGGCAGCAGATGGGCTTTGCCGTTCTTGTATTCAGCTACATATGGAAAAAATATAGGATATCATGTAGTGCTGTGGCTGGCGGGATTGTCTATGATACCGGATCAGATATACGAAGCGGCACGGATGGACGGAGCTTCGAGTCGGTGATCTTCTTTCGTATAACGCTGCCGAATCTTTTGCCTATGCTTTTTATCATAGTGGTTTTAGCGCTCATAAATTCTTTTTAAAGTGTTTAGAGAAGTTTATCTGGTGGCGGGGAATTATCCTCATGAGAGCATATATATGATACAGCATTTATTCAATAATTGGTTTCGTGATCTTGCGCTGGATAAAATGGCGGCAGGGGCGGTGCTGCTGTCATTGGCGCTTATAGCGCCGACGGCGCTGCTGAGAAAAGCATGGGAGGATCGGATATGAAAGATAAATTCGTTCTTTTGATAGTTTCAGCAGGCGCTTTTTAGTTATTTATCCGGTGATATTTTTTTGCTTACAGGGTCGTTTATGCACCCTTCGGAATTGCAGGGAGAAACCTTGCGCCTATAGTGAGCCCGGCGGCAGAAGGCTATGCGGACTGGTCCTTGCTTCCTTTGATACCTACTATTCAGTCATATGTAAAGGTGCTTTTGGAGGAGCCGCAATTTTTACAGTATTTTGGAATTCGATGAAGATCGTTTTAGGGATCATGGCAGGACAGGCATTGCTGGGAATACCAGCGGCATGGGGCTTTGCAAGATATGAATTTCGTATGAAGCGGATTTTATTTTTTATTTATATAATCCTTATGATGATGCCGTTTCAGGTGATCATGCTGTCGGAGTATCTCGTTTTGAGAAATTTATCGCTGCTTGACAGTTTATGGTCCATCATTTTGCCTGGAGCTTTTTCCACATTTCCTGTATTTGTTTTATATAATTTTTTTTTGAGCGATACCTGAAGATATTATAGAATCTGCGCGTTTGGACGGCGCATCAGAACTGAAGATTTTTGTGAAGATAGGTATTCCTCTCGGGAAAAACGGCATTGTTGCAGCGCTGCTTCTGCAGTTTTTAGAATACTGGAATGTTGTGGAACAGCCTATGATTTTCCTCGACAGTAAAGAATTATGGCCTCTGACATTGTATTTACCGGAGATCGGGATGGAAAATGCAGGTCAGGCCATTGTCGCTGCCGTTATAACATTGGTACCGACGATGATACTTTTCTTCATGTGCAAAGATCAGTTGGAAAAAGGAATAGTTGCATCTGCGGTAAAAAGAGTAGTACGGATATATCTGTTTCAGTGGGAGGGCGGTATGAAAATTTTTTGCTCGATTGAAAGGAAATCTCAATATAAAGGAGAAATGGCAGGATATATGTGCGATAGAATTTAAGAAAAAAAAGATTAAAATAGTTCTGGTCTTTTTAGGTATCATGGCGGGACTGACTGTTTTATCGAGGATCACTTATAATATGATCCTTCCTGAAGTAGTTATGGGACAGGCGGAGCCTGGGACTGTAAACCATGAGATATCGACCCAGGCGGAAGTAAGATCACTTTCTGAAATACCGGTGTTTCCCGAAGAAGGGCTTTTGGTGGACGGAGTTAGGGTGAGAGAAGGACAGAAAAAGTTTCAAAGGGAGAGATATTGTATACTTTAGATAAAGATTCTCTGGACAGGCTGATCGAAGAAGGTCAGAATGAAGCTGAGGCATTGAGGAAGCAGATAAATCAGCTCAGAGCTGATTCTGAGGGAGATGAGCCCGCAGAAGTATACTCTTTGCAGAGCGAGAAGGATAAGAAGGAAAGATCGCTTCAGGAATATCGTAAAGTAAAAGCTGCCGGTTATGCTGTTCGTGCAGGGCAGAACGGAATAGTTACAAAAAATAAATACAGCAACAGGAGATAAAACACAGGGAACTTCCGATATGCTGATAGCTGATTCCGGAAAAAAATCTTACTGCCGTGTCGGTAATGGAAGCCGATGAGGAAAGCAGGTATATCGGAGAAAATACAGTTGCAGATATAACTGCTTCTGACGGAACTGTATTTGAGGACTTGTCCGTAGCGTCTATAACGGCGAAAGAATCAGAGCAGACTGTGACTGTCAGCATACCTTTGCCGGAAGGTGATTTTTATCTGGGTCAGCTTGTAAGTGTGGAGCTTGATTCTTCGTCCAAGACATATGAATGCTGCATACCGAGAACAGCGCTGAACATGGAGGGCAGTTCCTACTTTCTCTACACTGTATCTGAAGAAGATACGATACTGGGAAAAGAATATACTGTGGAAAAAGCTTGAGGTGCAGGTACTTGATAAGAACCGTGAGATAGCTGCGGTGGAAGGTATCTCCAGCGGACAGAAAAATTATCGTACGTTCCGACAAGCCCATTGAGGCGGGCAACAAAGTGAGAAAGGACCAATGATGTTAAAATCATTTTCAGGTTTTGGGAAATATGTGCTCTCGATGATATGCGCGGTCGCTGCTATATGTCTGATAGTCCTTGAAATATCAGCTTTGTCTGATATGGGTAAGAACAAAGGAATATATTATCGGATAGATTCAGAAAGCGAGATGATACCGTCAAGGGAAGCATATGTGTATTATGATGAAAAATACGGGAAAAAATGCGCAGGAAAATGAAGACGAGCTGCAGTACGACATGCTGTTTTTTGGAAAAAGACTATGGGAGCGGAACTGTTGAGAATCATTTACTGGGGCGTATTTCGGAGACTGGTATAGTCTATGCATGCGGCAGAACTGATTTGATGGCAAAGGACGCTTTGAGGCTTGATCATGATGATGCCGGACTTTGTATTTTAGGCAAACAGACTGCTTGGGAGCTTTCGGTACGGAAAATGCTGATGGACTTAGAGTTCATTATGGAGAAGATGATTATATTGTCGCAGATGTTTCCCGGGAAATCAATCGCATTTTTATAGCTCAGACAGGCGGCGGCAGCGATATAAATTTTGATCGTATAAATGTTGTTCCCAAATATGAAGAACAGGCTATGATGATCAGGCAGGAGATAGAAAGCATATTTTGAAACAGGAAGCCGACTGGAAAATGATTTTGTTTATTGGATATTAAAGCTGGTATTGCTTTATATCTCCTGTGATAGTAATTTTGTTTTTGCAGGATATGCAGTGCGAAGGATACCGAGAAGGAAAAAACTGATAACAGTATGCACGGCATTGTCAATTATAGTGATGGCAGCAGTCATCGCAGGCTATCCTGATGATATGATCCTCCGGCCTGGTCGGATCTTCAGTTCTGGCCTGAGATGCTTGCAGAAAAAAGCGGAATCGATAAATACTTTTATAAAAGGGCATAAAACAGAAATTGAAATGCGGTATCTGTACTGTGCAGTGCGTGCTTTCCTGTTCGGGCTGATGTCTGCTTTTCTTTACGATAGCTGCAGTAATGAGTTTTAAAATAAAGTATCGCGATCTGCATATGAAAGGAGAGGTCGAAAAGAATGAAAGAACTTCGTATTCAACAGATAAGCAAGATCTATCCTAATGGAGTGCAGGCGGTCGATGATTTTTCGATAACTGTCAATGAACATGATTTTATAGTGCTTGTGGGACCTTCGGGATGCGGCAAATCTACAGTCTTACGAATGATAGCAGGACTGGAAAAAAGCAACCGAGGGAAAGATCCTTCTTGATGGCACGGATATAAGTGATGTGAGTCCGAGGGATAGAAACATTGCGATGATATTTCAAAATTATGCGCTTTATCCGCATATGACAGTGTATGATAATATGGCGTTTTGTTTAAAACAGGAGAAAAAAAAGAGCAAGGAAGAGATAAGGCAGATAGTATCCAGGTGCTGCGGCGCGTCTGGGGATAGAAGAGCTTCTGCATAGAAAACCGAAGACCTTGTCAGGAGGAGAAAAACAGCGCGTGGCAATGGGGCGCGCCATAGTTCGCAGCCCTGAGCTGTTTCTTATGGATGAGCCTCTCTCCAATCTTGATGCTCAGCTTCGCAGCCGTATGAGAAGAGAAATTTCGAGGCTGTATCATGATATATCTGCAACGGTGATATATGTTACTCATGATCAGATAGAAGCTATGACCCTTGGGACTAAGATCGTTGTTATGAGGGAGGGTCGGATACAGCAGATCGATACTCCGGAGAATCTGTACAAAAGGCCTGCAAATGTATTTACGGCGCAGTTTATAGGGACCCCTCGAATGAATCTCATAGAAATGAAAGTGGTGTACGATGGAAATGGGCAGGTATTCCTTGCGGCGCGGTATATTCAAAGTATTTTTAGATGAGAAAACACAGCATATCCTGATTTTAAAAAAAGTATGTGGATAAACACGTTATAGCAGGTGTAAGGGCGGAGGATATAGAAATAAGACCGGCAGAAGATCCTTCGGAGGATAATATCTTCACCGTCTGCGATGTGGAATATCAGGGAAAAAACAGCTATATGTTTCTGGCTTTTGACAGCGATGTAAATGATAAAGAAAGCTTTGCATATGAAAAAGGCAGAGAACTCATCGCGAAATGTTCCGAAGAGTCTCTGCACGCATTGAATACAGGTATGAAGAAAGTCGGCGCCTATATACCGCCGAAAGCGATCCATGTGTTCGATCCTCAAAGTGAAGAACGCATTGAGATTTGAGATTGAAGTCAGAAGGTGTATTTTTCGGATATCCCTGTTTTTGTTCTGAATTCGGCAGTGGCGTTGCTCAGGTGAAAAATTCCCAATTTAAAGCCGGTTTTATCGTTGTATATTTTTTGCATAGCAGGTGCTTTGCTCAAAACCATATTTGCTATCGTATAATCTTTTTTTCAAATTCGGCTTCGCCATAATACCGTAGGAAATTTTCGCCGTTGCAGGCGCAGATCTCGACGTTTGGGTTTTTAACAAGCTGCTTGTAAACATCTTTGAATGTACCCACTCCAAAATACAGGCGATCATTTAAAAACAGGTGGAATGCCAGAGGGCGGCACTTAGGCTTATCACCATCGACTGTAGCTACCGAGAAATAATCGACCTGCTTGAGATAATCTTCTACTTTCTTTAATTCATTCATTTTATAAACCTCCTTTTCTTTACTGTCCGGGAATGGTATGATAATATCATTATAGGGGATAAATAAGAAGTACGATATTTTAGTATACTTAGTATCCTACAGGATACCTTGAAAAGGAAAACAATACGCAAGATGAAAGATTTGGGAAATGTCCTTATTTTACCGCGCAGTCGGTTTTACAGGGCAAATGGTCTATTCTTATTATGCATTATCTAAGCGATGGTCCGATAAGATTCAATCAGTTGTTGAAGATGATGCCGAATATGACACATGCTACACTTTCAAAACAATTGAAAAGATGGAGAACGATGGTCTGATAATACGAAAGGAATATCCGCAGGTGCCGCCTAAAGTTGAATACTATCTAAGCAGCATAGGGGAGAAATTCCTGCCTGTATTGGAAAGTCTTGAAGACTGGGGAAAACAGTATATAGAGTATATGGAAGAGGAATGACTTTATACAAGAAAGCAATAAAAATATTCTTTGGATCAAAAAGAGAGGTGGTTTAGGTGAAGCTTTGCATTGTTTTGTCTGGAATAGTTAGATGAATATTATTGAAATGACAGGAGGATTTTAAATGACTATTCCAGTAAAACATATTTATCCGAGGACAGGAGATCTGGAGACGATTTATTTAAAACATGTGATAACGAATCCAAATATAACTGTTGGAGATTTTACGATATACAATGATTTTTTCAGATGACCCAACATCGTTTGAGAAAAACAATGTGCTCTATCATTATCCGATAAATAATGATAAATTACAGATCGGAAAAATTTTGTTCTATCGCCTGCGGGGCAAAATTTATTTTTAACAGTGCAAACCATACGCTATCTTCATTATCGACTTATCCGTTCCCATTATTCTTTGAAGAATGGGGATCAGATAAGAAGGATGTGACGAATGCCTGGGATAATAAAGGTGATATTATCATAGGAAATGATGTCTGGCTCGGTTATGAGTCTGTTGTTTTAGCAGGAGTCACGATTGGAGATGGAGCGATAATCGGAGCCGTTCAGTTGTTACAAAAGATGTTCCTTCGTACACCATAGTAGGTGGTGTTCCGGCAAAAATAATAAGGAGGCGGTTTGCAGAAGAAATCATTTCTGCATTATCGAGGATTAACTGGTGGGACTGGCCTGAAGAGAAGATCAGGAAAAAATCTCAGAGCTATTCAGACCGGCAATATCGATCAGTTAAAAGGTGCGGTATAATGAGGTGGAAATGATCATTACATAATGGTGCGACAAAAAATATCCGGCGGTGCCATAAGCTCCGCCGGATATTTGCTGTTGTTGCAGGTATAGACATAAAATGATCAAAATATTATTCTCAGTTTATAGGGTAGATTTGATATAATATAATTACTGAAAATAAGAGTGTATATGAATATGGGGTGGATAAGATATGCTTGAAAATAAACTGAATATTACGGATTCAGCAGAACTGGCAAGGATTGAAGAAAAGATCAGCAAGCAAAAAGCTGTGGAAATGTTTGAAAATGGATTTTTGGATAAACTGGAACCGGGAACATATGGAAGCCTGGCTGCCATTCATCAATATCTTTTGATGAAATTTATGATTTCGCCGGCATGCTTCGTAAAAATAAACCTGTCTAAAGGGAATTTCAGATTTACTCCGCTGATGTATTTGGAAACAGCATTAAAAAGTATTGATAAAATGCCACAGTCTGCCTTTGACGAAATTGTAGAAAAATATGTGGAAATGAATATTGCGCATCCATTCCGGGAAGGAAACGGCAGAAGTATGAGGATATGGCTTGACCTGATGCTGAAAAAGGAGATTGGCTATGTGGTTGACTGGAGCAAGGTGGATAAAGAGGATTATCTGCTTGCCATGGAGCGAAGTCCCATCAAAGATATTGAAATTAAATTTCTTCTGAGAGACGCTCTTACAGACAATATTTCTGATCGTGAAATTTACATGAAAGGTATAGATTACAGCTATTATTATGAAGGCTATTATGTCTTTAAGACTGAAGAACTGATAGATAAGTAATGGCTGTGCTGTTTTTAGATCGGGGAGGGTTTTTTATGCCTTTTGAAATAGTACGAAATGATATTGTAAATATGCAGGTAGATGCGGTGGTAAACACTGCAAATCCTAATCCTGTCATCGGCTCTGGCGTCGACAGCGGAATACATAAAAAAGCTGGACGTGAGTTGCTTTTGGCGAGACAGAAAATCGGCCGCATCGAGTTTGGTGATGCGGCTATCACTCCCGGATTTGGATTGATGCCAAATATGTTATACATACGGTAGGCCCGATTTGGAAAGATGGCGAACATGGTGAAAAACAGATATTGTCATCATGTTATCGAAAGTCTTTTGGCATTGGCAAAAAGAACATGAGTGTGAATCTATTGCTTTTTCCTTTGATAGCGACCGGCAATTATGGATTTCCGAAGTCTCTCGCTCTGCAAATAGCTGTCCATGAAATCAGTAATTTCGTCTTGGAAAATGAAATGCAGATATATCTGGTCGTGTTCGGTAAAGAGGCGTTCTCATTGTCGGAGAAACTGTTTAATTCTGTAAGCAGTTATATCGATGAAAATTACATACGCAGTAAAACTTTTGATGAGTATGGCAGGGAAAATAGGCATGGCTCTCTGATCGAAACCGAGCGCATAAGAGAAGAGCTGATAAAAAGTAGCCGGATCTGTGAGGATATCTGTGCAGTTCAGGCGTTGGAAGAATGTCACGATATGCCTGCTGCAACAATAGACTCAATGGATCAGGACGATTGGAAACAATTGCTGAAAGATCTGGATGCAGGATTTTCTGAAACACTTTTGCAGCTTATTGATCGTACCGGAAAGAAAGACTCTGAAATTTATAAAAAAAGCCAATGTGGACAGAAAGCTGTTCTCTAAAATCAAAAATAATATGGATTACAGGCCATCCAAGACAACAGCGCTGGCTTTTTGCCTTTGCCTTGGAACTGGATATCGATGAAACGGTAGATTTTATTGGCAGGGCGGGATTTGCTCTGTCTCACAGCAGTAAATTCGATGTGATCGTGGAATATTTCCTCGTGAATAGAAATTACAATATTTTTGAATTGAATGAGATTTTATTTGCGTTTGGCCAGCCGCTTATAGGCGCATAAAAATGTCGCATGCCATGCGACCATCAATTCTCCTGTTTGACCTATAATTAGATCACAATAAAGAACAGGAGGGTTTAAAAATGACAGAACTTGTATTTATATTAGATCGCAGCGGCTCTATGTCGGGGTTGGAAAAAGATACTATCGGAGGTTTCAATTCAATGTTGGAAAAGCAGCGCAGAGAGCCGGGTGATGCTGTAATATCCACGGTGCTGTTCGACAACGAAATAGAGGTTGTCCATGATCGTGTTGCTATTGCAGATGTAACGAAACTTACTGATAAGGAGTATTTTGTGCGCGGCTCTACAGCGCTTTTAGATGCAGTTGGCTGGACGGTACATCATATCGGGAATGTACATAAATATGCCCATAAAGAAGATATTCCTGAGAGAACTCTTTTTTATAATTACTACAGATGGCATGGAAAATTCCAGTTACCGCTATAGCTATGATAAGATATGTCATATGATAAAACATAAAAAGGAATGTTACGGATGGGAGTTCCTTTTCCTTGGCGCCAATATTGACGCTGCGGAAGAAGCCGGAAGATTCGGAATTGACGAATCCATGTCTGCTAACTATCACAGTGATGAGATTGGAACTGCTTTAAACTATGAAGTCATAAGTGAGGGCGATCACCTGTGTAAGAGCGTGCAAAGCACCATTGTCTGCTGACTGGAAAAGAAGGATCGATGAAGATTATATGAGGAGAGGTGGAAAGAGATGATTGGCGCGATCTTGGGAGATATAATAGGAAGTCCTTATGAATTTGACCGTGGTAATAAGAGCAAAGACTTTCCTTTGTTTGTTGAAAGATCTACATATACAGATGATACCGTAATGACTTTAGCTGTAGGTCTGACTTTTCTCGATGCACAGCCGAATGCTTCGGATGATTGGATATTGCGCAGCCTTGCAGATCATATGCGTAAGTTTGGAAAGATGTATCCCAATGCCGGATACGGCGGAATGTTCCGCCAGTGGCTCCGTGATCCGGAATGCCGGGCTTATAATAGTTTTGGCAATGGCTCTGCGATGCGCGTATATTCTTCAGTGGCGTGGCTATATAACGATATTGATGCAGTCAGACATGCGGCAAGACTTTCCTCAGAAGTCACCCATAATCATCCGGAAGGTATCAAGGGGGCTGAGGCTACTGCCAGTGCTGTTTTCCTGGCGAGGACAGGATACAGCAAAGTGGAGATCAAGGAATATATCGAACAGGAATTTGGTTATGATTTGAGTCGTACATGTGATGAAATCAGACCGGATTATTATCATAAAGAAACTTGTATGGAAACAGTGCCGGAAGCTATCACAGCATTCATGGAAGGGGACAGCTTTGAAGATGTTATCCGCACTGCGGTTTCACTTGGCGGAGACTGTGATACTCTGACGGCGATCGCCGGCAGCATTGCAGAAAGGATTCTATGGAGTACCCGAAGAATTGAAGAAAGAATGTTATGATCGCCTGCCGGAGCCACTTCTTAAGGTGCTGAAATCGTTTGAAGAGCACATTAAGGTATATGATCATGGTGGGAAGTGAATTTTAAAGGAGATTTGAAAGAGATATCTGACAGATATATATCTGCCGGATATCTCTTGTGGTTTTCTTATTCGGTATGTTGACAAATGTATAAGTTTTCTTTATCAAAGAGATAATCGGCAGATGTATTATGTAGAGAATTTATAGTTTCGATATTTTCAATAAAAGGCGTAACTATAGTATTCTGGACATTCACAAACGGATTTAATGTTTTGGCTGTTCTGTTTGAAGTATGTTTTTTTTAAGTTTTTTTACTTGATTCAATCAAATTTTCATCGATCTGCGCTTTATTAACAACCGGGACTTTAGCTATAGCTTGTCCTATTATATTACTTGTTGTAGATATACCATTTAATACACCGGATTGAATAGAAGATTGTGATGAACGTTCTAATATATTATAAGTTTGTGTATATAATTCTCTATATTTCAAAGAGTAGTCTTCTATTTTTTTGTTATGGTACTATTCAAATATTTCGGATCAAAATTTTCCAACAATAAAACTTCCAGAAATGCAGAAAATGCATAAAGGTATAAAGCAAGCTGATAATCTTTAAACAGATTTTCTAATTTATTTAGTTTTCGGTCAACTTCTTTGTCGCTATGCAATAAAAGAAGGAGCAGTGTGCTTATTTGCAATAAGTTCTCTATATAAAAGTATATTTTGTTCGGAATCTTTTCGGATTTCTTGGACGAGTATATGTTTATTATTTTTATATTTTTCGTTATTCCAGTTAAATTGATAATTGTTGAGAATATCTGTTAAAGTATTCAAGTTTCTTTTCAATATTTATAAAAGTGACAGCCATAAACAGCATAGTTGGATCACAAGCGAGAGGTGTCATTGTTGCCTGCCCTCTGCCAACTTTACCGGAATTTGATTTTAGTGCTCCTATAAATTTTTCGCTGCCGTTTTTTGAAACATAGATTTTCCATGCGTATTAACGAAATATATACCGCTGCCTCCACCGCCGGTTATTGCGGTTTGAATAATTGTAGTCAAAGGTTGAAATGCAATGCCTAAACTGGTTATCTTACTTAATGGAAATTTTTATTATTTTTTCTTCTGGTAAGTCTGTATTTTGTATAGTAGGATAATATTCTATATTGGCTAAATTTGTTGTATCGATTTCATGTTTCATAATTCAAACTCCGTATTTGCTATGTTTAGATTGTTTTCATATATCAAATAGTTATAGCATATTTGTGTAATTATTCTAATGAATGATGCGGCTAATGTCAAATGAATTATCAAAATGTATTATTTTATTATCTGAATGTTATCCGTCAAACTGTTTCATATCATTCCGATATGTGCAAAATATTATTCCGATAAGATTGATATTATTCCGATAATAAGTTATAGTATTGTTTGAGCGAGGTGAAAAGTTATGTATATGTCAGTGAAACAGGCGGCAGAGAAGTGGAAGATTTCGGACAGGAGAGTACGGGTATTGTGTTCAGAAGGGAAAATACCAGGGGTCGTCCGGGAAGGACGAAGTTGGCAGATTCCTGAAAATGCAAAAAAACCGGAAGATGGCCGCTACAGATCTGTAGAAACTTTATTTGAGGTGATCGACAGAAAAAAAAATCGGAATTAGATTCTATGCGTCCATTGACGGAGGGAGAGATTGAACGTCTTACAGAGGACTTTGTGGTGGAGTATACGTATAATTCCAATGCAATCGAAGGAAACACACTGACTTTGCGGGAAACAGATATGGTTTTGCGCGGTCTTACAATCGATAAAAAGCCTTTGAAAGATCATATGGAGGCGGTCGGTCATAAAGAAGCTTTTTTACTTTGTGCGTGATTTGGTAAAAGAACAGGTGTCGATCTCGGAGAGCGTGATAAAACAGATTCACTATTTAGTGTTGGCGGATAAAACAGACGATAGAGGAGTTTACAGAAGAATTCCGGTAAAAATCATGGGGGCAAAGCATGACCCGGTACAGCCGTATCTTATTCAGCCTAAGATGGAGCAGTTAATTGAATCCTATGGAAACAGTACGGGGCATATCATTACACGACTTGCGTTATTTCATATTGAATTTGAAGGTATACATCCTTTTGTAGATGGGAATGGCCGTACGGGTAGATTGCTTGTAAATTTAGAGTTGATGAAAGCAGGATATCCGCCTATCGATATTAAATTTAAAGACCGTGCGGCATATTATAATGCTTTTGATGAATATCACGGGAAACACAATTTAGGGGCAATGGAAAAGCTGTTTGCAAAAATACGTTAATGAGAGACTGGATAGTTATCTGGCGATGTTTTGAGATTAGATTTAAAATTTCTCGAACGGCAAAATTATACAGACGGGCTGAAAGAGTCTTAGGCTTATTGCCGATAATATTATATGCTATAATATAAGTATATATAGTATTTAATTTGGCTGACAAGAGTTACAAATTTCAAACATCTACGGCTTTGATTTTACCAGCTGTCTATAAAAAGAATATATTGATAAAAATTGTGAGATAGCCTTTGAGGAACAATTGAAAAAAATGCAAGCGGCGTTAGATAGTTCATTTTTAGAAGACGTAAGTTATAACGTTTCATCAACAAATTCAATCAAGATTAATGAATTTATTAAATCGTATTAAATCAAAAATAATTCTGTTGTTCGCATAAACGCTGGTTTTTAAAGAAATATAGAAATTCAAAAAATTCAATTATCTTGATTAAAAGAAACTAAATGTGACAGTTATTGAAAAAGGGAGATAATGCAAAATAGGTGTATCTCCCTTTTTAATATTTAAACTACTCTTTAATCTTGACTTCAAATTTCAACATAGCCTTTACCATAGCGGTCTGGATCTCGCCTTTCCATTCTTCATCTACCTGCATGCTGACATTGCTGTTTTCGTGATAAAACGGGCGTAAACACAGCTTGGAGATATAAGCGTCATAAAAATTTAGAATTTCCTTGATGGATGTTTCATCTCCGCTTGACGCTTTACAGATAAGGTCGAAAAGAGGGATAACCATAGTCTTTTGTCATTTACAATATTTCCTTTTCACTCAACATCATTTTCAATTTTTCTAAGCCTTTGTTCCGTGTATAGCCAACAGCAGAACGTGATACATGGTACGGCTTGGCAATTTCTTTATCGCTCATATCATGGAAATAGTAGAGCAGAATAAACGCTCTTTGTTTCGCCCATTTCACAAAATAACACTTCCTGCTTGAAATGTCTGGCAAGCAACTTTCTCTTTTGCTTCAACGTGCCTTTCATGGTTATCATCATTAAAGCGTTGAATTGTAGTCTGATGACTTTTTTAAAGAAGATGTCTTCATTGTCTCTGTTGTCCTTTATTTCTTTAAATGAAAATATTCTGAAAAAGCAAGAGGATGTATTGATAAGGTGTTTAAAACTTCCCCTTTCTTTAATGTGACCATTTTCCATATAAAAGATTTCATCGTACTTATCCAATAAATTTTGTTCTAAATGATGAGTAATTGTTATGAGTGTTAAATCTTCCATTTTTTAATAATCTGTTTTCTATATCGTATGCTGTCTGCATATCAATGGCAGATGTACCCTCATCTAATATGAGAATAGGTTTGTTTCTGATCAAAGCACGTGCAACGGCAATTCTCTGTTTTTTGTCCACCAGATAGATTAGAGCCATTTTCTCCGACCCGATATTGCAAGCCGGTTGGAAGCTCAGATATAAATTCGGTCAATCCGCTGTCCTTTATAACTTTTTCAACTTGTTCCTCTGGATAGTGTTCATGTAAACAGATATTGTCATATATGGTTTCGTCAAACATATAGATATTTTGATGAATGATTGATGACAGCTGAACCACACTATCTTTATCCAGTATATGAAATTCCGCATCATCATATAAAATTTCGCCTCTGTATGTGGAGTAATAACCAGATAAAAGTTTAATCAGTGTACTTTTTTCCGCAACCGCTTTTCCCAACAATAACGTATTTCTTACCTTTTTCAATAAGGCAGTCTATTCCGCTTAATATATCTGTTGTTCCGTCATAGGAAAAGAACAAATCTTTTACATTTATATGAGAGTGATATGTGGCTACACTTTCTTTTTTGGGGCAGAAATATGGAATGTTTCGATATAATTTCCAACTTTTCTGCAATAGGACGGACGCTTTTCATTTTAGGAACATTTGTAAATATCATTATAAGAGGATTTGCCAGATTGCTGCTCACTTGTACCATTCCTAATAAAGTTCCCACAGTTATGCGTCCTGCGATAATAAAGTATGCAGATAAGAATAAAACCACAATTTGAACCATAAGGGATAGGAAAGCAGAAAGTCCCTCATTTAGTGCAAGTAATCTGTCAACGCTATATTTAGATTTGATTGTTTCAGTATTTGCCCTTTCAAATCGTTGTATTACGGTATTTGACATAGAATATGATTTGATAATTTCAAATCCAGACAGAATATCTTTTAAGCTGACTGTGAATTCTGCCAACTTTGAAGAAAACTTATTCTGTCTTTTTTTCCAGTGTTCCACCCAGCAGACTTGGCATAAGGAACATAACTGTAATCGCTACTATTACGCAAAGTGTAACAATGATGTCAAAATAAATCATCAATACGAAAGATGATATAAAGATAACGGTGTATTGGACTACTTCAAATAATAAAATTGTCCTCCAGCATTTTCACATCATTTGTAACGACAGATATATAATCAGCGGTATTCTTCTTTTCAAAATCTTCTATACTGTGATTGATTGTTCCTCGAAAAAACATCCGAGCGGATTTTGAAGTATAATTTTACAAATTACTTTTGCTTAGTAACGATTGGAGATAAAGAAAAGATCCCAACACTACAAAGTAGACAATCGAAAATATAACAATTCTCATAAATTGCTGGATATTTTTATCCATAGCGATATCCAATAGTTGCTGAAGCAGGACAGCCATAAAAACATACCCCAGAGAAGAGATTACGCTGGTTAAAATCGTTAACATAAATAAGAACTTGTTTTCTTAATATAGATACTCATAATTTCCTCCTTTTTTATACATGCTGCGTGTATGTATATTGTTAAAAAATAAAATTGCCTTTCGACAATCTTATTTTTCATATGCAACGCTAAGCGTTTTCTTTGCATAACTTGATAATTTCATCATCAATTACTGGAAGCCCTAAATTATCCATAATCGATTTGATCATTAAAAATTTCTGCCATGCTTCATCATCAGTCATGGGATATATCGTAGGTATCGACCAGAAATTCGTTAAAAAGAACAAACAAATCTGCTAATAATTTTGGCTGTTCTGATTTAATAGAACCCGTCCTGTATTCCTTCCTCGATCAGTTCTTGATACATAGGCGATAGTTCTTGATTACTTTCAATCAGTTTTTTTAGAAAAAGCTGGACTTCCCATAAGCTGCATGGATGCCATACTTAACTGATGATGCTCTGTTTCATCAAAAGATGTTTTTAATACGAACTTCAACTTTTCTAATCCGTTCAGTTCTTTGTGGCTTTTTGCTTTCTCAAAGGGATTACTCTCATAAAAAGTTTTTCACATAAAGCGTCAAATACTTCTTCCTTTGATTTGAAATGATGATAAAAAGCTCCTCTCGTCAGTCCGCCCATTTCGCTTATAATATCTAATACAGTTGTTTTTCGTACCCTTTTTCTAAAAATAATTTTAAAGAAGCGTCCAATATTTTTGAACGGTTTCTTCTGGATATTTATTACGTGGCAAAAACTCACCTCCCATACATGTACTTTGCATCGTATATAGTATCATGCAATCTGCATGTATGTCAATGAGGTTGACTGTGACGTTGTATAGATTTGTATATGGTAGAGCAAAGTTAGATATGTTATACTTCAAGGGAAACCAACATATAAGGAGAAATGAGAACATGACAAAAAAATACTTTTTTCATCTGCCACGGCAACATCTGCCGCTCTACAATGGCGGAATTCATGTTCAAGGACATGGTAAAAAAGCGGGAAGAGAAAAAGATTTTTTACATAGAATCGGCGGCTACGAGCCGTGAAGAGATCGGGAATGATACGGACCCGAGGAGCAGGAAAAAGCTGGATGAAAACGGCATACCATATGAAAAACGAAGAGCAAGACAGGCGTCTGTGCAGGATTATGAAAAGTTCGATTATCTTATATGCATGGATGACTCCAATGTCAGAGACCTTAAAAGAATAGTCGGGGAAGATGAAGCAAATAAGATATATCGTCTCCTTGATTTTACAGATGAAAAACACAGCGTTTCCGATCCTTGGTATACAGGAGATTTCGATAAGGCGTATGAAGATATAGAAAAGGGATGCAGCGCTCTTTGGGAGAAGATAAAATGAGCAGGGTAACAGACGGATCACATATAGAAGTATTTGAAGATTTTACTGAAATAACGGCGTTTTTTTTCTCTGAAAGAAAATGCTTCAAAGGGTTATCCTTATTTCAATGAAAAAAACTTTTTGAAAAGCTGGGAATTTCAGATGCGGTCGTCGTACAGCCTAAGCAGGTCCATGAAAACAGGGTGGCGGTGATAGATCGCGATATGAGAAAAGAAGCGGTCGCAGAAGGCAAATACAGCTTTATAAGACCGGCGGATACGGACGCTGTTGTTACCGATGAATCAGGCGTATTGCTTACAACGGTACACGCTGACTGTCTGCCTGTGTATTTTTTATGACAGAGAAAAACAAAGCCGCCGGACTTGCGCATGCAGGATGGCGGGGAACGGTAAAAAGCATAGCTGTAAAGACGCTGGAGAAAATGGCTGATGTGTACGGCAGCCGTGCAGAGAACGTTTATGTATATATAGGCCCGGGCATATCAAAGTGCTGTTTTGAAACGGGCGCTGAGGTATATGAAATATTCAGCAGTGAATTTGATTTTGCCGGAGAATACGCGAAAAAGCGTGAAAAACAGGAGAGAGCGGCGGGATCAAATACTATATAGACCTTAAAGGCATCAACAAAAGACTGCTGGAAGATGCAGGCGTACCCGAAAGCAACATAGAAACAAGCGCTTTGTGTACATGCTGCGATGAGGAAAAGTTTTGCTCCTACAGACGTGAAGGCGGCACGATCATGAGGATGGGAGCAGGTATATTTATCAAAGACTGCTAATAAAAAGTCAAGCAGAAAGGAGGACTGCAGGGACAGATAAGGCTCTGTAAAAAGATGAAAAATGAAGCTTATTTCTTGAATGTAAACGGTATAAGAGCGGCAATGGGAAAAGGGTTTACGGAATTTGCCGAAAGCTCGGACGCTGATATATTGTGTGTGCAGGAGACGAAGATGCAGGAGGGTCAGGCCGAGGTGCCTCTCGAAGGCTACAGGCAGTATTGGAATTCAGCAGAAAAGAAGGGATATTCCGGTACTGCTGTATTTACAAAACAGGAGCCGATGGATGTGTCCTACGGAATGGGTATAGAAGAACACGATAAGGAAGGCAGGATAATAACGGCGGAGTATGAGGATTTTTATCTTGTCAACGTATATGTCCCGAATTCTCAAAATGAACTGAAAAGACTTGACTACAGGATGAAGTGGGAAGATGATTTCAGAGGATATCTTAAAAAACTGGAAGAAAAAAAAGCCGGTGATAACCTGCGGTGATTTTAACGTGGCATTTAAGGAAATAGACCTGAAAATCCTAAGACCAACAGGAAAAATGCAGGCTTCACCGATGAGGAAAGGGCTAAGATGGGAGAGCTTCAGGAAGCCGGTTTCATAGATACTTTCAGGCATTTTTTACCCTGATAAAGAAGGCGTGTATTCCTGGTGGAGCTACAGATTCAACGCGAGGAAAAACAACGCCGGATGGCGTATAGACTACTTTTTAGTATCGGAAGCGTTGAAAGACAAATTAAAAGACGCTGCCATACTTACTGATGTGTACGGCAGCGACCATTGTCCTATCACCCTTGAGATCGAAGATATTAAATAATTCCTATAAAATGCTGTACTATAAGAGACACGGCAGCAACTATGAACCAGCAGCAGAGACCGAGACATATAGGTTTAAGCCCATTTGTCAGCAGTTTTTTTGAGGTTTGTGTTGAGACCGATCGCGGTCATTGCCATGACTATCATGAATTTGCCTATCTGCACTAAAGTCTCGGATACTGATGCAGGTATAGGCAGGAATGTATTTAATATAGCGGTCAGTACGAAGCCCATTACGAACCATGGAAATACCTTTATAAAACTGAAGCTGTTTTCGCCTTCATCTGCGGAAGCAGCTTTTTTTGAAAGTTTTTTCGCAGTGTAGATGGCGAGTACAAGAGTTATCGGTACGATCATCAGGGTCCTTGTCAGTTTTACTATCGTAGCAAAGGCAAGGGCAGTATTGTTTCCTGCAGCGCTGCTCCATGAAGCTCCTGCGGCGACCACTGATGAAGTATCGTTGATAGCGGTGCCTGCCCACATTCCGAAGCCTGTATCACTCAGTCCGAACAGATGTCCCAGCGGCGGAAAGATGAATACGGCTATTATATTGAATAAAAATATAGTGGAAATAGACTGGGCAACATCTTCATCCTTTGCCTGTATCACAGGAGCGGTGGCGGCTATGGCAGATCCGCCGCATATGGAAGTTCCAACGCCGATGAGCGTGGTAGTCTTGCCGTCGATTTTTAGGGCTTTGCCTATGAAGTAAGCGGTGATGAATGAAGATGTCAAAGTAAATATCATCACGAGAAGCGATTGTCCTCCTACTCGGATGACGTTGAAAAGATTCATCTCAAATCCGAGAAGTATTATCGAATACTGAAGTATGTATTTAGATGTGAATTTTATTCCCGTGTCGAATAAGGCAGGTCGTTTGAAAAAAAGCAAGTATCATCCCCATGAGTATGCCGAAAATGGGACCTCCAATTATAGGAAATTTCAGACCGAGCAGCCATGCGGGAACAGCTATTATGAGGCATGCGATAATACCGGGCACGGTTTTGGCTTCAAAAACCTGTTTTTTTTTTATCCATTGTGTTTTCTCCATTTTATATCCAGTGTAATAAATTCAGCCCGTGCGGTATTTTACCGTCATCGCGCATACTTAACGTATTATAACATCAAACTGTATACAGGAACAAACAAAAGAAAGTTTGCAGGACACTTAGAAAAAACTTGACATATACCGAAGAGGGTATAGTATTGCGTTAGGAAATGAGAAAGGTGGTTCGAAATGGAAAAAACAAAGGAAAATTGTCACAGAACGACAGAACGCTCGGGAAAATGAGCGCAAAAAGTCTTATAAATCGTCTTAGCAGGATAGAAGGACAGGTAAGAGGTATAAGAGGAATGGTGGAAAAGGATGTGTACTGCACCGACATACTCATACAGGTAGCCGCTGTGAATGCCGCGCTCAATTCCTTCAATAAAGAATTGCTCAGCGAACATATAAGAAACTGCGTCGCAAAGTGACATAAGAGAAGGGAACGACGAAACCATAGAAGAACTTGTAGCTGTTTTTTTTTACAGAAACTTATGAAATAGGATCTGCAGGCTCTTATATCGGATTTCGTACATTGCAGGATAGAGGAGATGATGTTATATGGAACAGTTTAATGTGACCGGGATGAGCTGTGCGGCATGCAGCTTGCGAGTCGAAAAAAAGCTGTGTCAAAGCTTGATGGAGTAGAATCCTGCTCTGTCAGCCTTTTGACTAATTCTATGGGGGTGGAAGGTACTGCGTCGGATGCAGATATAATCGCAGCAGTGGAAGCTGCCGGTTACGGTGCCTCGAAAAAGGGCGGGGGACAGCACTGCAAAAACAAAGGGATGCGGTATCGGAAAATGAAGATATGCTTTCAGATAAAGAGACTCCCGTTCTCAAAAAGCGACTTGCAGCATCACTGGTATTTCTGATAGTGCTCATGTATTTTTCCATGGGACATACCATGTGGGGATGGCCTGTACCTCAGGCGCTGGAAGAAAATCACTTGGCAATGGGACTTATACAGCTGCTTCTGACTATTGCCGTAATGGTGATAAATCAGAAATTCTTTATAAGCGGTTTTAAAAGTCTGTTTCATGCTGCGCCTAATATGGATACGCTTGTAGCTTTTGGGCTCCAGTGCCGCATTTGTATACAGCACATATGCTTTGTTTGCTATGACGGGAGCTCAGGTGAGAGGTGATTCTGCCGGAGTCATGGCGTATATGCATGAATTTTACTTTGAAACTGCGGCGATGATACTGGCGCTCATAACGGTAGGCAAAATGCTGGAAGCAAGATCCAAGGGGCGTACCACAGATGCCCTGAAAGGTCTTATGAAGCTGGCTCCTCAGACTGCTGTGGTGGTCAGAGACGGAGAAGAAAAAGGAAATACCTGTGGAGCAGGTGGTAAAAAGGAGACATTTTTCGTAGTAAGACCGGGTGAAAACATACCGGTTGACGGTATCGTAAAGGAAGGCAGCAGTGCTGTAAATGAATCTGCGCTTACAGGAGAGAGCATACCGGTCGATAAAGCACCGGGGGATACGGTATCTGCGGCTACGGTCAATCAGTCAGGATATATAAAGTGTGAAGCCAGCAGAGTCGGCGAGGATACTGTCCTCTCAGATAATAAAAATGGTGAGCGATGCCGCAGCGACTAAAGCGCCTATAGCTAAAGTTGCAGACAGAGTTTCAGGGATATTCGTGCCGGCAGTTATATTGATAATCAGGGCAGATTGCATCGGATATGCTTTTGGCGAGAGGTATATCGGTGCTGGTGATAAGCTGTCCGTGTGCGCTGGGACTTGCGACCCCTGGCAATAATGGTCGGAAATGGGATAGGTGCTAAAAACGGCATACTGTTTAAAACAGCTTCATCTCTGGAAGAGACCGGGAAAAGCAACATCGGTCATTTTGGATAAGACAGGGACTATCACTAAGGGTGAGCCGAAGGTAACGGATATGATAGCTTTCGCAGGCAGCAGCGAGAAAGAGCTTTTTGGAAATGGCGTATACCCTGGAAGTTAAAAGCGAACATCCTATAGCAAAAGCTGTGGTGGAAGAAGCCGAAAGGCAGGAGATAAAAGCCGCAGATGCAGAAGGATTTGAAGTTCTGCCGGGCAATGGACTTTCCGGACGTATGGGAAACGAATATATCAGAGGCGGGAATTTAAAGTTTATCGGAAAGTATGCAGATATTTCCACGGAAATAAAGGATATTGCCGAAAAACTATCGGAAGAAGGCAAGACGCCTCTGTTTTTTTGCCAAAGGAAATATGCTGACAGGGAATAATAGCGGTAGCGGATGTCATAAAAGAGGACAGTCCGCAGGCTGTGAAAGAACTCAAAGATATGGGTATAAGAGTAGTCATGCTCACCGGCGATAACGAAAAGACTGCACAGACGGTAGGGCGTCAGGCAGGGAGTAGATGAAGTGATTGCAGGAGTTCTTCCCGACGGAAAGGAAAGAGCAGTAAGATCCATTAAAGCAAAGGGAAAAGTCGCCATGGTGATGGTATAAACGATGCTCCGGCGCTTACGAGAGCTGATATAGGTATCGCCATAGGCGCAGGTACAGATGTGGCCATAGATGCAGCGGATGTGGTTCTGATGAACAGCAGACTCAGCGATGTGCCTGCGGCTATAAGACTGAGTCGCGTCACCTTAAGGAATATACATCAGAACCTGTTCTGGGCATTTATATACAATGTCATAGGTATCCCGCTGGCAGCAGGAGTATGGATACCTGTGTTCGGACTTCAGCTTAATCCGATGTTCGGAGCAGCGGCTATGAGCTTATCCAGTTTCTGCGTGGTTACAAACGCGCTGAGACTGAATTTTATAAATATAAGAGATGCTTCGAAATACAAGGTGAAAAAAACATGAAAAGCAGGACAATAAAAAGGAGGATATCGAAATGGAAAAAACTATGAAAATCGAAGGGATGATGTGTGAACACTGTGAAGCGAGAGTAAAGAAAAGTCTTGAAGCCATCGACGGTGTTGAAAAACGCGAAGTGAGCCATGAAAAAGATGAAGCGGTGGTAACACTGAAAAGCGATGTATCAAATGATGTTCTCAAGAAAGCAGTGGAAGATCAGGATTACAGCGTGACATCCATTATTTAGTCAGGCGGTGTTGATAAATGCACAGTCAGTTTTCAAGGACGGAGATGCTGATAGGAAAAGAGCGTTGAAAAGCTTGCCGGCAGGAGAGTAGCAGTTTTCGGCATAGGCGGAGTAGGAGGCTATGTCGTAGAAGCTCTCGTAAGAAGCGGCCTTGGCGGTATAGATCTCATAGACAACGATAAAGTCAGCATTTCCAATCTCAACAGACAGATAATAGCGCTGCGCAGCACAGTTGGAAAATATAAAGTAGATGCTGCTGAAGAACGTATCATGGATATAAATCCGGAAGTGAAAGTGGTTAAACACAGATCGTTTTATATGCCTGATAAAGCTGATGAGTTCGATTTTTCAAAATATGATTATGTAGTGGATGCCATAGATACGGTGGCGGGGAAGATATCCCTTGCTGTCGAAGGACAGAGGCATGGAGTCCCGGTAATAAGTGCGATGGGCGCCGGAAATAAGCTTTCTCCCCAGTCATTTGAGGTGGCGGATATATATGAAACCTCTGTGTGTCCCCTTGCAAGGGTGATGAGACGGGAGCTGAAAAAAACGAGGCGTAAGGTCACTGAAAGTCGTGTATTCCAGGGAAGAGCCTGTAAAACCTCGTTTCAACGCTCATGATGAATCTGAAAAGAGACAGGAAAAGAAGAAAGCAGGAAAAGAGTGCCGGGAAGCATTGCCGCAGTACCGGCGGCAGCCGGACTGATAATCGCATCGGAGGTAATAAAAGATCTGATCGTATAAATAAAAATCATATGTATTTTTTTCATCGCTATGCTAAATATAATGATTGTGGTGATGCATATATGATTATTATGATACGTAAAAGGAAAGCAAAGAAAATTATCGCAGCTGCTGCATTAGTATCGGCAGCAGCTGCTGTTATTTTTCTGATATCGGTATTTCAGGGCAGAGAGATAAATACATCGGCAGAGGGCAGCTGGGGACTGAGTTTTCAGGAGGAGGGAAAACCGCCTGTTGCCAATGCGGAATGGATTATCTGAAAAAGTTCAACAGTTATTATGCAGAGAATACCGATAAAAAGTTTTATATCTTACCTTTGATGCAGGTTATGAAAACGGATATACTGCAAATATCCTGGATGTTCTTAAAAAGCATAATGTCAAAGCGACATTTTTCCTCGTCGGCAATTATATAGAGACCAGCCCGGAACTTGTGAAACGTATGGAAAAAGAAGGGCATATCGTAGGAAACCATACGTACAGTCATCCTGATATGTCGGAGATATCCACTGAAGAAACTTTCAGAAAAGAGCTGGAAAAACTTGAAATTAAATACAAAGAAGTTACCGGCAAAGAGATGAAAAAGTATTACAGACCTCCTCAGGGTAAATACAGTGAAGAAAATCTTAAAATGGCAGATGAAATGGGGTATAGGACCATATTCTGGAGCCTTTGCTTATGTAGACTGGTACGAATCTGATCAGCCGACCCGTGAAGAAGCGCTGAAAAAGCTGATACCGAGGACTCATCCCGGAGCTATAGTACTGCTTCACAGCACATCAAGAACCAACAGTGAGATTCTCGATGAGCTTCTGACAAAATGGGAAAATATGGGGTATAAGTTTAAATCCATAGAAGAGCTTAAGTGATGATGAGATCGATGTTATACGGACATGAATTTCACATGGTAACAATAAGTGATCTCCTTTCATAATATATATCATGCAGGTGAAAGGAGATTTTTTAAATGATGAACTGTAATTGCATGACAAACAACAATTGTGGCTGTGGATGCAGCAATGCATTCAGCATGTCATCGTCATGGACTTCACAAAGATGTAATTCATCTTCGTGTCGAACAGGATCGCACAGACATAGCTGCGGATGCGGATGTGAATGTTCAAACTGCTGCACGGATTGCTGCGGCAATGAATGTTCGTGTTCTGATAGCTGCACATGCTGCTGCTGGTAGACGATAGAAATATAAAAAGCTGCCGCATCGGAGCAAATACGGTGCGGCAGCTTTTTTGCATGCATAAATATTATTATTGTTAAAGCTATCGGATTCAACAGCTATATGATTAATTTTTCAGACTCTGCATAGGAGCCGGTATACGGCCTCCTCTGTTTATCATTTCAGCAGGAGATTTTTTATTTACTTTCATAATAGGTCCGCTTCCTAAAAGACCTCCGAAATCGAGCATTTCTCCTTCTTCATGACCTATGGCCGGGATTACTCTTACAGCAGTAGTCTTTTGAATTGACCATGCCGATAGCGGCTTCGTCAGCTATAATAGCTGATATGGTCTCAGCAGGCGTATCGCCTGGAAGAACTATCATATCAAGGCCTACGGAACATACTGCGGTCATTGCTTCGAGTTTTCAAGGGACAGAGCGCCTGAGCGGGCAGCATCTATCATGCCGGCGTCTTCTGATACAGGTATGAAAGCGCCGGACAGACCTCCAACGTTTGAGGATGCCATGACTCCGCCTTTTTTTACAGCGTCATTGAGCATAGCCAGAGCCGCTGTCGTACCGTGAGCGCCGCACTGCTCGAGACCTATCTCTTCAAGTATGTGAGCGACTGAATCTCCGACGGCCGGTGTAGGTGCGAGGGACAGATCTATTATACCGAACGGAACGCCAAGCTTTTCAGAGGCTTCACTGCCTACAAGCTGACCCATCCTGGTTATTTTGAACGCAGTGCGCTTTATAAGATCGGCAACTTCGGATAAAGGTGCGTCTTTAGGCATTTTCGCGAGAGCCGCACGCACTACTCCCGGTCCTGAAACACCTACGTTTATTACGCAGTCAGGCTCTCCCACGCCGTGAAATGCGCCGGCCATGAAAGGATTGTCATCAGGCGCGTTGCAGAATACAACGAGTTTTGCCGCACCTATACACTGTCTGTCCTTAGTGAGCTCTGCTGTCTTTTTTCTCACTATTTCCCCCATAGTTTTCACTGCATCCATGTTTATGCCGGCTTTGGTTGAGCCTACATTCACGGAAGAACATACGAAGTCTGTTTCCGCCAGAGCTTCGGGAATTGATTTCATAAGTTCTCTGTCTCCTGCGGCGAAGCCTTTCTGCACGAGGGCAGAATATCCTCCGATAAAATTCACGCCGACTTCCTTTGCAACCTTGTCGAGAGTTTTGGCGTATTTTACAGGATCTCCGCCTGAAGCGGCTGCGAGCATCGATACAGGCGTTACAGATATCCTTTTGTTTACGATAGGGATACCGTATTTTTTCTCTATGGATTCTCCTGTTTTCACAAGGTCTTTCGTATGTCTGTATATTTTGTCATATATTTTTTCACATGAAATATCTATATTGCTGTCGCAGCAGTCCAGCAGAGAGATACCCATTGTTATAGTTCTTATGTCAAGATGATCTTCCTGTATCATGGTTATCGTTTCCATGATATCTTTTGTATTGAGCATTTGATACCTCCGGTTGAATCGTATATGCGTTGATCTTTATATCCTGTGCATTGAGTTGAATATGTTTTCGTGCATTACGTGTACCGTCATGTCCGGTACGCTTTTTTCTATGCTTTCTTTGAGCTCTTCAAGAGAGCACGTCATTTTTTCTATGTCCACGAGCATTATCATTGCGAAATACTGGTCCAGTACAGACTGAGTTACTTCCGATACATTGGCGTTGGCACCGGCACATGCAGTGCTGACTTTTGCAAGGATGCCCACTGTGTCTTTTCCTATTACTGTAATAACTGCTTTCATTTTTTCCTCCTGTTATCTGATGATCCATCAACGCTACATTTTACCACAGCATAGTGTCCGGCTTCAAGCTCAGGGTCCACTTTGTAGCGTATTTTTATATGCGGATATTTTTGCGCAAAATATTTTTTGTTTCTCTTTGAATTTCCCACCATATTGAAAAAGAACCGCCGCTGCTGCAAAATGAGAAATAATCGTCTGACCTGAGGTCGAAAGAAGAGTCCTCATCTGTAAAGAGCAATAGCTGCTTTTCCAGCTCTTCTCTGGCGATCTCGCCTTCGACCAGCTGTCTGAAAGCCGGGTGAAAGGTATTTCCACATATTTCTCCGCCGTCGGTTATCAGGTCAGTGCTTTTAAGTCCCTACTCTTATGATGTTGATACCGGCGCTGTCGAGGATCCTGTACATGTCCTTGGTGATGCTTACGGCATCTTCTGATGAAAGGGGCGTATATCTACCTTCTCTGTACATGGTCAGAAGCTTCGTATCGTTGAGAACGATGGTGGGATAAAGCCTTGCGATAGATGGAGATATCCTGACAGTTTCTTCAGCAGAATATATACATTTTTCGCGGAATCTTCAGGAAGGCCGATCATGAGCTGTATACCCAGCTCAAATCCGTATGATTTTATCATTTCGCAGGCATCGTAAACATCTTTTTACGGTGTGTCCGCGGTTTGAAGCTTTGAGAACATCGGGATCAAAGGACTGGACACCCAGTTCAATGATGTCGGTATCGAAATTTTTAAGATTGTCCAGTATCTCTTCTGTGATGTAATCGGGTCTTGTAGACATATGTATTTTGTCTATGAGCCCTTTTGTTTTGTACTCATGAGCCACTTTCAGAAATGCCGATTGCTCTTCTATGGGTATGCCGGTAAAACTTCCTCCGAAAAAAAAAGCAACTTCAATGGTTTTGAGATTTCTGCCCCTTAAAGTGGGGGAGATATGTTTTCTATTGTTTTTCTTACGTCTTCAGGGGTCACATCGCTGCCTCTTGCCGTTATAGCCTTCTGATTGCAGAAAACGCAGTCGTTGGGACAGCCTCTGTGAGGTATGAAGATAGGTATTATTGCATGTTTTTTTCATAACTATATTGTAGCATAAAGACAGATATATGTTATAATCGAATGACAAAATTTAATGTTATCGGACAAAAAAATCGTAGATTTGAGGAGAAGGAAAGAAGTATGTCGCATAAGAGAGGAAGGAAGCGTTGCGTGCGTCAAAAGCGCATAAGGCGTATAGTTGCAGTTGCAGCCTGCGCTGCCGCAGGTTTAACAATATCGATCTTCATGTACCAGAAAAATAATTTTTCCATAGAGCTGAAGGGTGAAAAAAAAAACGGGGAGAGAGGTCTGAACGGCGTTTACGAAGAACAGGGTGCGAAGGCTGTAATAAACGGTAAAGATGTTACGGATGACATAACGATAGAAGGAGAAGTCGATCCTTCAAAGCCGGGTGAATACACTTTGACGTACAGAGCCGGAAGTCTTGAAGCCGTAAGGAATGTTACAGTATCTGAGCAGATGAATCCGAAGCTTGAGATAAAGGGCGAGGAGGATATATCGGTGAAGCTTGAGAGCCTTTTTAAGGAGCCGGGGTATACGGCTGCTGATGAAAAGGGGAACGATATAACAGGTGATGTTCAGGTGTCCTATGATGAATTGAATAAAGCAGGGACGCGAAAAGATATCCTATACAGTGAAAGATAAGAAAGGGCGGACTACGAGAGTTTACAGAAATGTAAATGTGGAGCCTAATAAAACATACGAGACGGCAGGATTGCCGATCTGCATGTACCATTATGTATACGATGAAAATGATCCTCCGGAAGATCTGCAAAAAAAGATACGGTAACTATATTTCGGTTGCGGCATTGAGTGAGGAGCTTAAGTGGCTCAATTAACAGGGCTACTATTATCCAAGCTGGCAGGAAGTGAGAGATTATATAGACGGAAAACTTGTGCTGCCGGAGAAGAGCATAGTGTTATGTTTCGACGATGGGGCTAAAAGCTTTCTGGAAAACGGTATACCGGTCCTTGAAAAATACGAAGTGCCGGCTACGTGCTTTACGATAACCTCATCCGATGGAAGGGGAAAAATAAGCGAATATAAAAGCGATTATGTAAGTTATGAATCCCACAGCCATAATATGCAATAGAGGAGGAGGGAATATAGGACACGGAGGTATATTCCCGGTGATATCTGAAAAAGACGGGCTGAGTGATCTTAAAGAATCTATAGATATATGCGGGAGCGGAGATGCTTTTTGCATATCCTTTTCGGCGATTATAACGAAAGATGTGGGGAATGGTCGAGAAATCAGGATTTTTTTTGTGTGCGGTGACCACAGAGTATGGCAAAGCAAAGCCGGGAGATGATCCGCTGCTGCTCCCGAGGGTAAGGATGACAAACGGACAGAGCCTGAAAGCTTTCATAGATAAAGTGAAACCATTATAGAGGAATAGAAAATAAAGAATAAAAAAATGCGGAATGTCCTGATATGTGACATACCGCATTTTTGTTTTTATGATAGTTTTCATTTGTTACGCAGATCATGCAGATAATTTAAGCATTTTTGATACTTTGCTCAGGAGATCCTGTAGAGTATGTAAAAATATCACGGCGGCGGCAAATGCAGCCGATGTGCAGAATATCATAGTTGACAGCTCGGATGAGTCTATACGGCCATCGTTCATCTTAAGCAGCAGTATCTCAAATGCCGGCATCCCTCCGCAGCCGATGACAGCAGGCAGTACATAGATTTTTTCTTTATCTGCTGTTTCAGGAGTCTGATAAGATATACATTGTCTGCTCAAGCTTTTTAAGATCAGAGAAAACCGGAGAATTTAAGATACCGACGCTG
>VOFF01000939.1_pt1 | contig 48001 bp, 59 predicted proteins | sample 5384061 | NCBI WGS metagenome assembly VOFF01 (sample SAMN12384725, study PRJNA508395) | human gut metagenome | isolation source: healthy gut E | host: Homo sapiens | reverse complement strand
TATCCGAACTCCGGATAAAGCCCCTTACATACCGTTCCGGGCAATGCATCCCATGAACGTGGATGCCCGGCGCCCTGCGGATCCCCTCAAGCCAGGCAACGAATCTGGATGAAGACCCACCGGCTTTGCGGGGCGCCCAGCTTGCGCAATGCGGCGCCGATGCCCCGTCCACATAAACGCCGGCCACCACCACCAGCGGGCCGAAGTAATCTCCCCTTTCCGCTCTCGTCAATCCCGAAGTGGGGAACAAAACCGCATCCTTCTTCCATCTCTTCCGGCTGGGCCAAAACTCCGGTCACCTGCGGTTCCAGCGTAAACTCTATAAAATCATCCGTTCCCTTTCCTTGCAGAAGAAGCTTGTTCTTCTTCTCGTAAACCGTCGCCAGCAGGGAAGGCCCGGCAAATGAAAAACGCGCATAGGGAACCTCTCTTCTTTCAAACCCCTTTTTCCTCAAGAATGGACTCAAGCCTTCCGGCCTGGGCGTCAGTCAGCATGGTTGTAAACGTGGTTCGCATATATCCTTCCCGGAGCCGGAACACTCAGGGCAAGCAATGGAAGCATCCCAACCATTCCGGTCAAACAAAATTCCCGCATCACGCGGTTGAGGACGTAAAAATCAAGCATGCCACGGATTATGTGATTTTTTAGGAGACAAATCATGCACGCTGAACTATAAAACTCATACATTCATATCATTCTGCACTCCATATGGCTAAACATTAACAAAACGAGACCTCGTTAACAAAATCACCAGGCGCATACTATTCAGGAAACGCGGGAAATGATGGGACGCACGGACTGATGCGCCGATGTTTCGGACGTGATCCCTGCCAAAGACGTTCCTCCTTCCATCACCCTGCCTACCAGTGACTACTATACCATTGTCAAAATGAGCAATCATGCCGTCGTGGGAGTATTCCGCCAGCATGTCTTTGCGCGCCGCAGCACGCACCGTTATGCGCCCCCATCCCTGAAGAACACGACTCCTATTGCGTTAAAAAACTCCGGAGCGTGTCATGGTCCAAATCTTTCATGACGGCAACGAAGTTTACCGTTGCATTTTTTTATGCCGCCTGCCGATTATTGACGGCAGGACAACCATGAAAGCTCCTTTTTTTTTTCAGTCCGGCCTTCTGCCTCATTACAAGCCTGATTACAGCCTGCTCTTCTCCCTCCGGCCCCAATGCGTGGACGCCGGTCACTTCCGGTCCTCCGCGTGCGCCCATCCCCCAGAACGAAGTTCTGGTCATTGACGAATACCCCATGGGGGAATACACCAACGTGGGGCATTTTAACGGGCCGGAAGGGCGCATTGTCCATGTCTCTATGGAAGACAAGGAACTAATCGACTACTTCACCAGGGAAGCTGCGGCCATGGGGGGCAATACCGTCGTCATCAGGGAACCGCGCATCCGCTACCGTTCCGGCGAAGGCAAGAGCAGCCGGGTGGACGTCATCTATGTTCGGGAAGAAATGGGAACACACGGTGCGGAAGACCTGGGCATGGACTCGCTCCCCATTGATGAAGAATCTCTGCGGATTTATTAGAGCCGCCGGAAACGTCCCAGGTGCCATTTCCTGCCCGGAGTTTTTTCAGCTCTTTTTATTGGCCGCACCGCAATGCGGGCACTCCGCACGGGAATTCCCCTTCTCCATATAAAACCGGAATCCGCATATCCGGCACTGGAACTTGCGCCTCCGCTCCAGGAAAGATCGTATCCATCCCACAGCCAGGCAAACAGATACCACAGCGCAAAAACCGCCGGCGCCCAGTAAAAACAGGCGCATCAAAAAATCCTGGAGGGTCATATTCACGGCTCTTCCTCCTTCCATTCGATGGACATGGTGCCGCTCCGCGGCTCCCGGGACGGAACCCAGCGCAAAGACCGGGCGAACCTCATTGCGGACTCATCCGCTCCATTACTTCCGGAAGACTCCAGCAACAAAACTTGAGAAGGAACGCCCCATACATCCACCACCACAAAAAAATCACTCCCTCAGCCCCGTGTGATCTTCACTTCTGGAAAAACCGGACAGGGAGCCGGCTGTAACAATCCGTCCATCCAGCCCCGGGGAACAAAAAGACAAATAGGGAATGCATGTTCCGGAAATCTCCAAGGAAGGATTCATCATGGCGCGTATATGAAAATCCGGATGCTGCCACATACGCCAGACCTGATCCGCCACAGTGGGGGCACGGACACGGGGGGAAGAGGGGCTAGAGGCGTATCTGCGGAACGCGGAGAAGGCAAAGTCACGCCCATTTCCCCGGTCGGGCCGGCCGTCACCGGATCAGCCCAAACGGGGCCTCTCACAGGCAGAGGAGTATTGCGCAGCACATACTGATGCAGGCGCGGATTATCTGCAGGCAGCAGCACCACGGCACCCGGCTGATCTCCCCTGCTGCGGATTTCCGGCACCTCCACATGGACAAAAAGGCCGGCGGCAAAAGCGCAAACGCCAAAAAAAAGCATCCACAGAAAAATACGCCAGCGCAACAGGCCGGTTTCCCTCCAGTCAAACGTCAATCCCAAATGAAGGTCGAAAATTTTATCCCGGCTCTTTTTATTCATCTTCATGAGGTAAAAAGGGAAAAGATCAATCCGCGGGCTCGGCGGCAATATAACACGTCATCCCCTTGGCAAGCACCATATCCACCAGCTGCTGTTCCAGGGCCCGTGAAACGGAATCATCCAAACGCAGGGCAATCCCCATACGGCTCCCATTCTCCCCATGCTCCCGGGAAATCCGGTCCAATTCTGAGGAAACGCCGGGCATCCCGCCTTCAATCAGGCGGTTTCCGATATAAAAAGCGGGCTGGTCGCCAGCCGTAACTGAAATAAACTCAACATCCCCCACAATATTCATCAGAAAATGGGAAGAAGGAGCCTTTACCTCATACCCGTACGCCATTCCCACACGGGAAGTCATGATCGTCAGCACGCAGACAAGAACAACCAAATCCAGCAGGACGACCACCTGAATGAAAAACGCCCCGGCGGGCAATGTTGAACGGGTCTTGATCTGCATGCCTTTCCTCCTTCCCTGTTGCACTCACAAGCCCCGGCCGTTCATGCTCTCTCCGGCCTCGCGCCTCTGCCGGGCATCACACACCAGGCAAACGGCCTCCGTGCCGGCCCGTTCCAGGGAATGTACAATCTGGCGGGAGCGGGAGGCCAGGTAGGAATAAAACAAATAATCGGGAATAGCAATGCTCAGCCCCAGGGCGGAACTAAGCAGGGCTTGGTAAACGGCATCCGACATGGCAAGAGAGGGAGCCTTCCCTTCCAGAACCCCCGGCTGGGAATAAAATCCCACCAGCCCCTGGATCGTCCCCAGCACGCCGACTAGCGGGCTCACCGTAGCCACTACCAGCAATCCGCGGATATTCTTTTCAATCTGAAACACTTCCATCTGAACGGAATCCTCTGCCACAGTCCGTAGTTCTTCACGCCTCAATCCGGCATGAGCCAGCACGGAAGAAACCACGCGGGCCGCAGGTCCCGGTAAAATGGAAGCCTCATGCCGGGCTTCATCCGTCTTTCCGGCATTTACCAGCTTGGAAATACCTCTTAAAAAATCTCCAGTATTAATTTGAATCCTGTGAAAATACAAAATCCGCTCCGCGACAACCGCCAGCGCATAAACGGCCAGAAAGCTCAAAACCCAGAACAACGGACCTATCTTGATGATCAATTCATTCATAACCCTCTTTCTCGCGTTAGATCATGCACACTTCCCATGTAAATTCAACTCAAACCTATGTGGCCCGGCAGCCGAGCTTCTGCAGCAGCCGCGTTCCCGCCCATAATAAGACGGAACCGAGCCACAGCAGAGAACCGAAACTCAGGAGCCATACCGCATCAAACAGGCACATGCCGGAAAGCAGCACCGTCACAGCCCTTTGAACCTGGGGCCTGCCCCTCTCACGCCGTGCTACGGCGGAAATCACGCAGGTAAACAAAAACAGGCCGAAAGCATACCACAGCAAGGCCGGAGGAGGAACGGACTCTCCACCCGAACGGGCAAATGCCAAGCCGGCGGCCAGCACCCACACCCCACGGCACAACCCCATCAAAACAATGGAGCCGCTCCACAGTTTATGGAACACATTATACAGGGAAATCACAATCAGCAGCAAAGCCCCCACGGCAAATTCCCCGCCCAGCGCCATGTTCAGCACCAGGCCGGACAACCCGGCAGCCAAAGACAACAGCCTCAGTACGGAAACGCTCACCGCGCCGCACGGCACGGGGCGGTCCGGATAACGGGCGGCATCCCACCTGGCGTCCACACGGTCATTCTCCCACATGCCATACAAATAAAAGCACAGCCCCATCAGCACTACGCCCCCATACAGGGCGGGAAGCGGCAGCTCCGCCCCACGGACGGAAGCCCACGCCGCCGCCGCGTTGGTAAACAGCGTGGGAATATTGGCCGGACGGGAGGAACGGAGTACTCCTCTCAATAAACGGCAATCATGCATCGCCGCATACTGTACAGGGAAAAACGGCGATGACCAAGCACATCCACAGTCAGCAAAAGTGCGGGAACCGGCATCCCGCCCATGCCGGGCAGCATCCATACATACCCAGAAATAGATTGTCTTTGCAGGGCTGTCCCCTATCATGCCGGAGGCATTAAAAATACTCTTCTCTCCCCCCATGAATATCAGGACCCACATCCAGGCGCTTCTCATCTGTACCCTGCCCCTGTCCGCACAGGGGCAAAGCATCGTGGATTCACGGGCCTCCCTTCCACGGGCCGTCCAGCTTCACGGGGATGAAGGCAGGGAAACGGTGCGGCCAGACGAATCCAAGCGCATCTCTCCGAACGAAGCGCCGGCATCCCGTGTTCAGCCCCAGCGGATCGTCAACCGGATTGCCACCACAGTCAACGGCCGTCCCATCACGGCCAATGAGGTCAGCGTGCGTCTTATGCCCATCGGAGCACAGCTCGCGGCCCAGTATCCCAAACAGGGGCCCGAATTCTACAAGCAACTGGCCCTGGCGAAAAAAAACATCATTGAAGACCTGGTGGAGCGAGAACTGCTCCGCAATGAATTTGAAGGCATGGGCGGCGTCATTAGGGACTCTCTCATTGACCAGGAAGTCAACCGCACCATCCTGACCACCTTTAACGGAGATCGTTCCGCCTTCCTGAAAAACCTGAGCCTCTCCGGCATGACCATCCGCGCTTTCCGGGAAATGACGAAAAAACAGCTTCAGGTTCAAATCATGCGGGCTTCCAAATACGACCAGGAAATACCGCCTACTCCGGAGGAAATACAGCAGGAATACGAATCTACCAAAGAACAATACCGGGACCTGACCAAAGACAAAATCAAATTCAAGAAAATCTTCATTCCCATGCTGGGGGATGACTCCGCCTCCACGCCGGAAGTACAGCTGAACCTGGCGGAACTCATCGCCAAGGAAATCAAATCCAAAAACGCCACCTTTGAGGAAATGGCCAAACGCTACTCCAAGGATCTATATGCGGAAAAAGGCGGTGACTGGCCCGTTACGGAACGCTCCACGCTCTCCCCGGAATCCGCCGCCATCATCTTTGGCGCACAGCCCAGCGAAATCATCGGACCGTTGGTGGACTCCACCGGCTTCACCATCGTATTGGTGGAGAAAAAGGAACTGGCGCCGCCGCCCCCCCTCTCCGCCATCAAGGAGCAGATTGACATCATGGCGCGCAACAAGCGCAGCAATGAACGTTATAAAAAATGGGTGGAACGCCTCCGGAAAAAAGCCATCGTCAAAATATACATCTGATTCTTCTCCTTTCCCCATTGCCGGACCGGCCCATTCAACAAGGCCGGTCCGGCGTTCTCTTTCATTTCCCCTGTTTTTCTTTCCGCCAACCGTTCCGTCCGCTCTCCTTCTCCTGCCGGGGGCATCTTCCTCTCGCCCATATCTCTGGAAGACGCCTTCATACATAACTGGACGGCGGCCGCAAGTCATCCCGCCTGACGCGTGGAACCCTGCTGACGTAATCCGGGCAGAAACCGTATCCTGCTGAATAAAAATCTTGCAAGATGGCAGATTTCCAGTCGTAATATCACAGATATGTTCACCAATATTACACGCACGACCCTCTGCATTACTGCGTTCAGCATCGCCAGCCTCATGGCGGCGCCTCTGAATGCAACCAAAACGGAGAGCCTGGATTGGAACTGGAAATTCGCCCGTTTCGGGAAAATGCCGGATGGCAGTACGCAACCGGAACCGGGAAAAGCCATGGGATTCGCCACTGCCACCAGTGAAGAATCCGGCAATCCGGCGGACAATGCCGTGGACGGGGACAAGTCCACCCGCTGGTGTGCCGCCAGTGGCAAAAGCGGAGAAAAAATCACCGTGGACATGGGACGCCCCGTAGATGTAAAAACCGTTAACATCCTGTGGGAAAAACAAAGCAACCATCTTTTCAAGCTGGAAGGCTCCGGTGACGGAAAACGCTGGGCAACTATTGAAGACAAAACTTCCGGGCAAAACGACTCCAAGGAAGACACGGTAGAAAACAAAACCGGCAAACCGCGATACTTCCGCATCACCGTCACGGGCAACAACCAGAGCAACTGGGCCAGCATCCGTGAAATCACCTTTAAAAACGACAAGGGGGAAATTATCCGCCCTCAGGCCGCCGCCGGAACCAGTAAGTCGGACAATCCCTCCAGCCCCTCTTTCAACGACAAAAACTGGCGTTCCTTGAACCTGCCGCACGACTGGGGCGTGGAAGGCCCCTTCCGGATGGAAATTGAAAACAGAACCGGAAAACTCCCCTGGGTCGGCATTGGCTGGTACCGCAAAACGCTGGAAATCCCGGCGGACGCCAAGGGCAACCAATTCTATCTGGACTTTGACGGCGTTATGTCCCGCCCCAAAAATTTATGTGAACGGACACCTGGCCGGCGAATGGAAATACGGTTACAGCTCCTTCCGCGTGGACATCACGCCCTTCCTGAAATTCGGGCAGCAAAATACCATTGCCGTCAGAGTGGACAATCCCCCCAGCACCTCCCGCTGGTATCCGGGCGGCGGCATCTACCGCCATGTGTGGCTCACGGAATCCAACCCTGTGCACATCGAACACTGGGGCGTTTTCGTCAAAACTCCGGAAATCACCAAATCCGCCGCCAAGGTGGAAGTGGACACCACGGTAAAAAACACCACGGACAAAGCCGTCATCCCCACTGTTACTGAAGAAATCCTGGACGGAGGTAAAATCGTAGCCTCCACAACCACCAAAGGGGAAGAAATTCCCGCCGGGGAAAAGGGCAAAATCACCAGCACGCTGACGCTCAAAAACCCCACTCTGTGGACCCTAAACGCTCCCCATCTGTATAAGATGAAAACCACGGTCAGGATGGGAGACAAAGTCATCGACCAAAAATTCACCAACTTCGGCGTAAGAACCGTTGAATGGAAACCCACGGGATTCTACCTTAACGGGGAGCGCGTGCAGCTCAAGGGCGTTTGCCAGCACCATGACCTGGGACCGCTCGGCTCCGCCGCCCACACTCGAGGCTATGAGCGCCAGATTGAAATCCTGAAGGAATTCGGCGTCAACTCCATCCGCACGTCCCACAACCCGCCTGCGCCGGAAGTGCTGGACCTGTGCGATAAAATGGGCATCCTAGTCATTGACGAACTTTTCGACGTATGGCAATGCTCCAAAGAAGGCGTCAACAACGAATCCTTTAACGAATGGCATGAACGGGACGTGGTTAACCTCTGCCACCGGGACCGCAACCACCCCTGTGTCATTGCATGGAGTTCGGGAAATGAAGTTCCGGAACAGGGAATGAAAAATCTGCACCATATCTCCCAAACCCTGACGGATCTTTTCCACCGGGAAGACCCCACGCGTAAAGTGACTTCCGGCTGCAACAACGCCAATGCCGCACGCAACGGCTTTGGGGACACCCTGGATGTTTACGGCTACAACTACAAGCCCTGGGCCTATAAGGACTTCGCCAAGGACCGCCCCCACCAGCCGTTCTATGGTGCGGAAACCGCCTCCTGCGTCAGCTCCCGCGGAGAATACTTCTTCCCCGTGGACTGGAACAAGGGCAAGGGATTCTACCTCTACCAGGTCAGTTCCTATGACCTGTACGCCCCGGCTGGGCCAACCGTCCGGATGTGGGAATTCGCCGCTCAGGAAGACAATCCCAACAGCGCGGGAGAATATGTATGGACGGGCTTTGACTACATTGGGGAACCCACCCCGTACAATCTGGACGCCACCAACGCCCTGAACGTGCCGGAAGGGCCGAACGCGAAAAGCTGATGGCGGAACTCAAAAAAAACTGGGAGACCGCGCCCCCCCCGCAGCTCCTACTTCGGCATCGTGGACCTGTGCGGCTTCAAAAAGGACCGCTTCTACATCTACCAAGCCCACTGGAGGCCGGATCTCAAGATGGCGCACATCCTGCCGCACTGGAACTGGCCGGAACGTAAGGGGCAGGTAACACCCGTGCATGTCTACACCAGCGGGGATGAAGCGGAACTCTTCCTGAATGGGAAATCCCAGGGCGTCCGCAAAAAGGGCACCGGGGAAAAGGACCGCTACCGCCTCGTGTGGGAAGACGTCAAATACACGCCCGGCACCCTCAAAGTAGTCGCCAAAAAGGACGGTAAAATCTGGGCTACGGACACGGTAACCACTACCGGAAAACCTGCGGCACTCACCCTCAAGCCGGACCGCAATGAAATCAAGGGAGACGGCTATGACCTGTCTTATGTCACCGTAGCCGTCCGCGACGCCCAGGGCCGTATGGTGCCCCGAAGCAAAAACCAGCTCACCTTCAGGGTAAGCGGCCCTGCGGACATCGCCGGCATCTGCAATGGTGATCCCACGGACTTCACCACCATGGCGAATCCGGAAAACAAGAAAAATCATGAAAATCAAGGCCTTCAATGGTCTTGCCCAGGTCATTCTGCGCTCCCGCAAGGGAGAATCCGGAAAAGTGACGCTCCAAGTCATCTCCAACGGACTCAAGCCGGCTCAGACAACTGTGACGGTCAAATAAAAAACAGGAAAAAAACTCCGTTCCAGCCGCCGGGCTCCATCAGGAAACCCGGCGGCTTTTTCATCACATTATTCCGGGGAAAAAAAGAGCCATCTTTCCACCCTCTCCCGGACAGGTAGGGATTGAAAGAAAAAAAAACTTTATGCTACCCTTTTGCCCATGTCTGATCTGCCCAAAGCATACGATCCCTCCCTGGTGGAAGAAAAATGGCAATCCCGCTGGATTGAAGAAGGTTGTTTCAAGGCTGACCCGGCTTCTGAAAAGCCTGCCTACTCTGTCGTCATCCCTCCCCCCAACGTCACGGGAGTGCTGCATCTGGGCCATGTGCTGAACAACACCATTCAGGACATCCTGGTGCGCCGCGCGCGCCAAAAAGGATACGAAGCCCTCTGGCTGCCCGGAACAGACCATGCCGGAATCGCCACGCAGGTAAGGGTGGAAAAAGACCTCAAACAGACAACGGGCCGGAGCCGCCACGATCTGGGCCGTGAAGCCTTCCTGGAAAAAGTCTGGGAATGGAAAGAAAAACACGGAGGCATCATCATCAACCAGCTCCATAAGCTGGGTTGTTCCTGCGACTGGGACCGCGAACGCTTCACGATGGATGAGGAATACACCAAAGCCGTTGGACAGGTCTTCATTGAACTCTTTAAGGAAGGACTCATCTACCGGGGCCGCCGCATGGTCAACTGGTGCCCTGTATCCCTCACGGCCCTCTCTGATGAAGAAGTCATCATGGCTGAGCAGAAAAGCAAGCTCTACACCGTTCTTTACAAACTGGAAGACGGGTCCGGAGCCCTCCATGTAGCCACCACCCGCCCGGAAACCATCATGGCGGACGTGGCTGTGGCCGTCAACCCGAAGGATCCGCGGTACGCCCACCTCATCGGGAAAAACGTCATGCGCCCGCTCAATCCCACCCCCATTCCTATCATCGGAGATGAATATGTAGAAATAAAATTCGGCACGGGCGCTCTGAAAATCACTCCGGCCCATGATAAGGCCGACTTTGAAATAGGCCGGAAATTCAACCTGGAAATTATCGACATCCTTACCCCCCCCCGACGGTCATATCAACTGCCCGGAAGTGCCCGAACTCCACGGCATGGACCGCTTTGACGCACGCCGCAAATCCGTGGAAATGCTGGAAGCCTCCGGCCTCATGGTCAACATTGAAGACTATGATAACAAAGTCGGGTTCTCCGAACGCGCCAATGTCCCGATTGAACCGCGCCTCTCTCCATGCAGTGGTTCCTCAAATACCCCTGCGTGAAAGAAGCCGCGGACGCCGTAGCGGGAGGGGATATCACTTTTCGCCCCGCGCGCTGGGCGAAAACCTACGCCCACTGGCTGGAAAACATTCAGGACTGGTGCATCTCCCGACAGCTCTGGTGGGGCCATCGCATCCCGGTCTGGTACCGCAAAGACAAGGCGGAAGAACTCAGGAACGCCCCGGCGCTGGACGCCTCCGCACTGGAACAGGGCTTCCTCTACGTGGGAACCGAACCGCCCCAGGACCCGGACAACTGGATTCAGGACAACGACGTAATGGACACATGGTTCTCCTCCTGGCTGTGGCCTTTCTCCACCATGGATGAGGAAACCCGCGCCAAATTATCCCACTACGGATCTTGTCACGGGACCGGACATCATCTTCTTCTGGGTGGCGCGCATGATTATGGCCGGATACCGTTTCCAGCATGACAAACCGTTCAGCAACGTCTTTTTCACGTCTATCATCCGTGACAAAATCGGGCGTAAAATGAGCAAATCCCTGGGCAACTCCCCGGATCCTCTGGACCTGATCGCCAACTACGGAGCGGACGGCCTCCGCTTCGGACTCATGCGCATCGCCCCCACAGGAACGGACGTGCGCTTTGATGAAAACCAGATCAGCGAAGGCCGCAACTTTGCCAACAAGCTGTACAATGCCACGCGCTTCCGGCTGATGCAGGGAGATGCCAGGGGAGAAACGGCCCCTCACTACTCATCCGTACATATCTCCATTATCTCCAAGCTCAAGCAACTGCATGCAGATGTAGAAAAAGCGCTGGCGGACTACGAATTCAACGCCCTCATCCAAACCCTGTACCAATTCTTCTGGAACGAATACTGCGACCGCTTCCTGGAAGCCGTCAAGGGTGACCTGAAGGACGGGGCGGACCCAGCGGCACGGGCAGCCACGCTCACCACGATGGACACGGTGCTCAGGCACTACCTGGCCCTTCTGCATCCGGTCATGCCTCATATCACGGAAGAACTCTGGGCCTCCCTGGGCTTTGCGGAAAGCAACGGCGGCCTGCCGCTCATGCGCACTCCTCTCCCCTCTGCCGAAAACCTCCTGGCAGGACTTGATGAAAGCCGCATCACCTTGGCGAATACCCAGGCCGCAGCCCTTTATGAAACGGCCAACAAGGCCCGCAACCTGAAAGCGGAATACGACCTTTCCAACAATAAAAACGTCAGCTTCATCCTGAAAACTCCCCACGACGTACCCCAGGATATCCTCTCCCGTCTGGCCATTTTGGCGAACGCCAAATCCGTCATCCGGGACGCAGCTTACTCCTCCCCCAAGGGAACGCCTGCGGCCCTCACGCCGCTTGGGGAACTCTTCCTGCCCCTGGAAGGCCTTATTGACGTGGAAGCGGAAAAGGAACGCCTGGGCAGGGAACTGGACAAAATAGCTAGGGAAATCGCCAAATCCGCGGCCAAGCTGGGTAATGCGGGCTTTGTGGAAAGAGCTCCGGCAGAAGTCGTGAATCAGGAAAAAGCCCGTCTGGCGGACTGGGAGGCAAAACAATCCCAGTTAAAAGGGATGCTTGATTCCCTTTCCTAACCATCTATCATTCCGGGAATGAATAATATTCAAAAGTACTTTGCCGGCCGCGAGCAATTCATTGAATTGCTTGAAGCGGTGGGTATACGTACTCTTGAACAATTCGCTTCCGCGGACCCCTCCACCGTTTTGCCTGAACTTCACCAGGCAAAACGGATGCTGAAACTGCAGACGGAAATTCCTTCCGCTCCCGTTTTCAGGGAATGGGTGAATCAGGCTCTTTCTTCTCCTACTGCGCCGGAACCGGAGCTTCTTCCCATCCATGAGGGCGACGGCCTCCCCCCCTTGCCACTCCCGTTGACCCTTCGATTACTGATTCTTCAGAAAACAACAGAAGGGAACGTGGGCGTTCCCATACGGACGGACCTCCAAAACATCTCTCCGCCAAGGCCAGGCTGCAGGAAGAACACAGCTACCAGCCCGCAAAACATGTTCACACCCACAAGGAGCCGAAAACCTACCTTCGCAAAAAAGGCATCAAGCACATGACCTCCTTCCGGACATGGATGGGAGCCGTTATCGTCCTGCTCCTGTTCATCTGCATCCTCTTCTCCATTTCGGTCACCACCCTTGTGCTTCTCAATGGAGAACGAGGCTGGCCGTTAATCAGCCTCTGCTTCGGCCCCTGGATTCTGGCGCTGGTTCTCTATCTTTCCCTGGCGCTTCCCCGGAAATGCAGCGTGTGCAGGGCCCATGTCTTTTCCTTTAAAAAATACACCCGCAATAAGGCGGCCCACCATATTCCCCTGTTCGGCTACGTATTCGCCACGGCACTGCATATATTCCTCTTCCGCTGGTTCCGTTGCCCGGCCTGCGGTTCCTCCCAGCAACTGGGAAAACCCCGTACCGAACCGCACAGGCATTAACGAAGCTTAATTCCTGCGCCAGGCTTCACGGTATCCCGGCCTCCTGCCTCCTTTCTTCCCCTTACCTGGCATTCGGAAGGCGGTTCCTCCATCTGTCCGTCCCTTCCATTATCTGCCCCTATTCCCCGCACTTCAACCCCACGCTCTGACGGGACAGGAAGCCCCTGCCCGCTTCCGTATCTCATGGAACGGCTCCCGGCAACGCCCCCTTCCGGTAACTTATTCTATAAAAAGCCACCATGAGGAACCGCCTCAAAACCGGCTCGGAAAAATCCGGCAAGAAGGCCGTTTCTCCGTCTCTTCCGGATAAATACGTTTCCTCCTTCCTCCGGATATCCTAGCAACTCAAACATGCGTTCAACGTCATGGAAAAGCATATCCCTGAAAACGGCAGTCCAGAAAAACAACCGGACATTTCAACAACCGGAATTCCCCCCTCATAACCTATTCCGGATTTGCCGGCCTCCTGCGCCAGGCAAGGGCTGCGCTCCGGCAACCTTCTCCCTATATGGGAAGCACACCGTAATGAAAACTTATCAGAAAAACGGGGACAATAAAAAACGCCATCCTCCTTTTCGGAGGATGGCGTCCAAAATCCTGAGACGTCTCGGTTAGAGCACTTCCGGAGCAAGGGAAACAATCTTCATGAACTTCTTTTCACGGAGTTCACGAGCGACCGGCCCGAAAATACGGGTGCCGCGCGGGTTGTTGTCCTTGTCGATGATGACGACGGCATTGCCGTCAAAACGGAGCACGGAACCGTCATCACGGCGAATCGGGGCGGCGGTGCGCACTACCACGGCCTTCACCACGGTTCCTTTCTTCACGGAAGCGGTGGGAATGGATTCGCGGATGTGGCAGGTAATAATGTCGCCAATGTGAGCCTGACGGGTGCGCTTGCCGATAACGCCAATCATCTTGGCGGAGCGGGCGCCGGTATTGTCGGCTACCTGGACTAGGGATTCCATCTGGATCATGGTATCAAATCTCCTTTACTTAATGGTTGATTCCTGATTAATGGGTAAGCACTTCCACCAGTTCCCAGCACTTCAGCTTGGAAAGCGGGCGGGTTTCAACGATACGTACCTTATCGCCTACCTTGGCCGTGGAATTTTCGTCATGGGCATAGAACTTCTTGCTCTTCTTGACGATCTTCTTGAACTTGGGGTGCGGAACGCGGGCAACGTATTCCACAACGATGGTCTTGTCCATCTTGGTGGAAGTCACCACGCCGACGCGCGTCTTGCGAAGGCCGGGCTTCTTGGTTGTTTCGGTTTGTTCGGACATTGGATTCTAAAAGTGTTAGAATATTCTGTAATTACCGGAAATCCTCAATTAAACCTCCCCGGTTTCACCCTTAATGGTAAGGGCGCGGGCAAGGTCCTTGCGGACGGTGCGGATTCTCTGGTTGTTTTCCAACTGGCCGGTGGCCTGCTGGAGGCGGAGATTGAAAAGTTCTTCACGAAGGCTGCGCACCAGAGCGGAAAGCTCCTTGGCGGACATAGCACGAAGTTCTTTGGCGGAGTTCTTATCGGACATGGTGATGAGTAGCTTTAGTGTTGAACGCCTTGACGATAGACGAAGCGGGTTGATACGCCCAGCTTGTTGGAAGCCAGTCGAAGGGCTTCACGCGCCTGGGATTCGGTCACGCCGCCTACTTCAAACAGAATGTTGCCGGGGCGAACCACGGCTACCCAGCCTTCCACGGCGCCCTTACCCTTACCCATACGAGTATCCGGGGACGGGACGTAAAGGATTTCTGCGGGAAAATGCGGATGAACACCTTACCTTTACGTTTCAGGTAACGGTTGATCGCAATACGGCAGGCTTCAATCTAGTTGTTGGTGACCCAACCGCGGTCGAGCACCTGAAGGCCGAAGTCACCAAAAAGCAACATAGGTACCGCTGGTGGCATTGCCGGAACGGCTGCCGCGGTGCATCTTGCGGTGCTTCACTCTCTTGGGCATTAAAGGCATATCTTATTCCTCCTTGTGTTAAGTGTGATGAACAAATGTGGTAGCGGCTTTCTTAGGCGCGCGGACGACGGGGTCCGCGAGGGCCGGACGGACGGGAATTCTGCTGGGAGACGACTTCATCGCGCTTGTTGACCCAGCACTTCACACCGATGATGCCGTACAGGGTACGGGCTTCGGCAAAGCCGTAGTCAATCGGAGTGCGGAGCGTTTGCAACGGCACCTTGCCTTCGCGGTACCATTCGGCACGGGCAATGTCAGCCCCGCCAAGACGGCCGGCGCAGCGGATGCGGATGCCGTCGGCCCCGCGTTCCATGGCAACCTGCACGGCGCGCTTCATGGCGCGGCGGAAGGAAACGCGGCGTTCCAGCTGGACGGCCACGTTTTCTGCAATAAGCTGGGCGTCCGTTTCAGGGGAACGGATTTCCACAATGTCAATGTTGACCTGGGTGGAAGCGCCGCACAGGCTCTGGAGGTACTGGCGGATCTTTTCAATTTCCTCACCCTTGCGGCCAATGACAAGCCCCGGGCGGGCAGTGTGGACGGTGATGCGGACACTGTTCCAGGCACGCTCAATCACGATGCTGGAAACGGCGGCGGACATCAACTGTTCCTTGATGTACTTGCGCATCACCAAGTCTTCATGCAGCTTGGTGGCGTAATCCTGGCCCGTGGCGTACCACTTGGAGCGCCAGTCCTTGTTGACGGCGAGGCGGAACCCGATTGGATTTACTTTCTGACCCATGATATTAGTTCAGCTATATGTGTGTTAGATTGGTATGGCCTAGCCTTCTTGATCGGCCAGGATAACGGTGATATGGGATGTACGCTTGCGGATCATGTTGGCGGATCCGCGGGCGCGGGGCATCGTGCGGCGCATCGTGGGCCCTTCATCGACCATGACGGACTTGACCACCAGCGTATCAACGGACAGTTCCGCATTATTCTCGGCGTTGGCCAACGCGGACTTGAGCGTCTTATTCAGCAGGTAGGCACCTTTCTTGGGGGGTGTAGGACAGGATGTCGGTCGCCTGGGAGACGGACAAGCCTTGGATTTCTTGAGCAACATCGCGCATCTTCTTGGCGGAGATGCGGGCGTATTTGTAAACAGCTTTCACTTCCATGGGTTTTTCCTCGTAGTGCAGGTTATTATGAAGATGATTTAGTCGTTGGTTTTTTTGACTGAGGCAGAATCTCCGACGCGCACCGGATCGGCTGGCGTCTCAAGTTTCTGAACAAGCGCGCCACATACTTCCTTGCGGACGTCCGTGACTACGGCTTCTCCGATGGTTTGAGCTCCCCGGGTTAACCGAACCGGCATCCCGACTTGCATTCCTGCCGTTCTGCCGGTATTCAGCACCACCACTACCGGATTCGGAATCAATGCTGAGCACCTTGGCTTCCGCCAGGGTTCCCGCGCCATCTCGCACGGGCTGTTGCCTGTATCCCAGAACGGATTCCAGCAGGCGCAGAGAACTCTCCACAGCCGTCCTGGCGTTCGCATCTTCGGATATGGCTTGTTTCATGTAGGCAAGGATGGCTCCGGAGAGCTTGACGGATGCCTGCTCCAACCGCTGGACGCGGTCATTAAAAGCTTCGATGTCCGCCATCGCCTGAATCAGGCGTTCCTCGCTGTTACCTAGCGCAGCGCCCCCCAAAGCTTCCAGCCTGGAACGGATGTCCACCAGCTGTGCGGCCGCCTTGTCGGCGTCGCTGCGGGCCTGGACATAGGATGCCTTGAGGGCCGCATTCTGCTTTTCGAGGCGCTCGATTCTGCGCGTCAGTGCCGCCGTATCCTCTTCCGCTCCCTGCAACGCCCCGCCCAGCCCTACCAAGGTGGTAAGAGAGTATGCAAGGATGGAAGAAGAATTCGACATGTTGATTGTTAACTTACTGATTACTTCTTACCGATACCGCCGTGCTGTTTGAAGACACGAGTCGGGGCAAATTCACCAAGCTTGTGGCCTACCATGTTTTCCGTGACGTACACGGTGGCAAAGTTCTTGCCAGCGTGCACCAGGAAAGTCAGGCCGACGAAGTCAGGCGTAATCATGGATGCGCGGCTCCAGGTCTTGATCGGCTTGCGGTCGCCGGATTCAAGCTGAGCGTCGATCTTGGCGAGAAGCTTTTGGCTGACAAAAGGGCCTTTTTTGAGAGAACGTCCCATGTTATATAATCCTAGTTAAAGTTATAATATATTGATTACTTGGCATTGCGGCGCTGTACGATGACGGAGTCGCTGGGCTTGCGGAGACGGCGGGTCTTCTGGCCCTTGACGTGGCCCCACGGAGATTTGAGGTGCTGGCGACCGCCACCGGACTTGGACTTGCCTTCACCGCCACCGTTCGGGTGGTCGACGGGGTTCATCGTCATACCGCGCACGGTAGGACGAACGCCCATCCAGCGGGTACGGCCGGCCTTGCCGGACATTTCGTTCATGTGCTGGGTATTGCCTACCTGGCCGATCGTGCAGTAGCAATCTTCATTGAAACGGCGGATTTCACCGGAAGGCATCTTGATCAGCGCATAGCCTGCTTCACGGTTGGAAACGATGGCCTGCTGGCCGGCAGCGCGGGGCTACCTTGCCGCCGGAACCCGGACGAATTTCAATGTTGTGAACGGAAGTACCCAGAGGAACGTTTTTCAAGGGCATGGCATTGCCTACCTTGGGAGCAACCTTCTGGCCGCTTTCCACCTTCATGCCCACCTGCAGCCCCGTGGGGGCCAGAATGTAGGATTTTTCACCATCCTTGTACTCAATCAGAGCAATGCGGCAGGTACGGTTGGGATCGTATTCGATAGTAAGGACAGTAGCGGGCACGTCAAACTTGTTGCGTTTGAAGTCCACCAGGCGATATTTGCGCTTATGGCCACCGCCAATGTGGCGGGTGGTGATGCGGCCATTATTATTGCGGCCGCCGGATTTCTTGAGGGGTCTGCAGAGACTCTTTTCCGGGGTAGCGGTGGTGATTTCGTCAAAGGACGGCCACACCTTGTAACGGTTAGAGGGAGTAACTGGCTTGAATGACTTGAGGGACATGATAGCTTTCCTTCCTAATAGGGGCTTTAAACGAGGTCAAGGGTTTCACCGTTGGCAAGCTTGACGTAAGCTTTTTTCCAATGAGCGGTGCGACCTGCATCAGAGCGGCGCTGGCGCTTGAGCTTGCCGTCATAGTTGGCGGTACGCACGGATGCGACCTTCTTGCCGAAAGCAACTTCGACAGCCTTCTTGATTTCGATTTTGTTGGCGTCACGATCAACTTCGAAGACCAGCTCGCCGGTAGTTTCCTGGAGCATGGTGGCCTTTTCGCTGATGCGCACCTTCTTGATGACTTGGTAAATGTCTTTCATGGCTTCTTAAGCAGTACGGCTGGCGAGGGTTTCTAAAGCGTTGTCAACGAGGATCACTGCATCAGCATTCATGAGCTGTTCAATGTTCACTTCCGCAGCGGTCATCAGGAGAACTTCCTGAACGTTGCGGGCGGCACGGTAGGTGGTTTCGTCAAAGGAAGCTGCCACAATGAGCACCTTCTTGGCATCCGTCAGGTCTTTGACGGCTTTGATGAAAGATTTGGTCTTGCCGTCAGCCACGGAAAATTCGGAAACGAAACGGTGCTGACCTTGGAAGCGGCAATCAGGTCACCCAGTACGCGGCGCAGAGCCAGGCGTCGGGTGCTCTTGTTCACCTTCTTGCTGTAGTCGCAGGGGCGGGGACCGAAGACCACGCCGCCGCCCACAAAGATGGGAGCGCGCTTATCGCCGTGACGGGCATTACCGGTGCCCTTCTGGCGGAAGATCTTTTGTTATTGCCGCTGACTTCTGCGCGGGTCTTGGAATTGGCGGAACCGGTGCGGCGGTTCGCCTGGTAAGCCACGATCAGGTCATGCACAGCCTGGGAGCCCTTGTCACTGCCTACAACCTGGATGTTGGCGGCGGCGGCGGCTTCTAATGTAAAGGTATTTGCGGACATAGATAGGTTTTCCTATAATCAATGTGAGGTTAACTAAAGCCTTACTTCTTCTTGGCGGGGCGAATCACGAGGTAGGAACCGCGCGCGCCGGGCACAGCACCGGAGATAAGGATGACATTATCTTCCGGACGAACGGCGACGACCTTCAGGTTCTGCACCGTGCGCTTGGCATTGCCCATCTGTCCGGGCATCTTCTGGTTCTTCCAGACGCGGCCGGGGGTGGAACAGCCGCCTACGCCGCCGGTACGGCGGTGCATCATGGAGCCGTGGGCGGCGGGAGAACCGTGGAAGTTGTGGCGGCGCATCGCGCCCTGGAACCCCTTGCCTTTGGAAGTGCCGATCACATCGACCCACTGTCCGGCGGAAAAGAGATCCACGCCGGGATCTTCAGCGCCTTCAGCAGGCAATTCAGACGCTTCTACGCGGAATTCCTTGAGGAGTTTGGTGGGCTGGATGCCCAGTTTCTTGAAGTGGCCGGCCTGAGGCTTGGCCACGCGACTTTCCTTCTGCGCATCAAAGGCGACCTGGATAGCATTGTAGCCGTCCTTTTCTTCCGTTTTAATCTGAGCGAAGGTGTTGCCTTTGACGTCAATGACGGTCACGGGCACCATAGCGCCGGATTCCTGGTCAAACAGGCGGGTCATACCGACCTTTTTTTCCGATAAGTCCTAGAGCCATTGTAGTGTGTCTTTCTGTTTTTTAATTACTTATCCGGGTACCAAACTAGATGCGGATCGTGATGTCCACCCCGGCCGGAAGATTAAGCTTCTTGAGCTCATCAATCGTGCGCGCGGTCGGATCAACGATGTCGAGCAGACGCTTGTGGGTGCGGATTTCAAACTGTTCGGCCGATTTTTTTGTTGACGTGAACGGAGCGGTTCACAGAAAACTTTTCAATGCGGGTCGGCAACGGAATCGGGCCGTGAACTTTGGCTCCGGTGCGCTTGGCGGTTTCAACGATCTCCTGGGAGGAGCGGTCGATAGCGCGGTAGTCAAATGCGCGGAGTCGAATGCGGATTTTTGGACTTTGCATGGACGTGCGGTCTATTGGTTATACTTCAAAGGTTTGTTTATTTAGCCTTCTCGCTGACAATCTGGTCAACGAGGTTCTGGGGCACCTGTTCAAAGTGGGAGGGCTCCATGGAATAGGAAGCGCGGCCACTGGAAAGGGTTCGGATGGCGGTGGAATAACCGAACATTTCGGACAAGGGGACCATAGCCTTCAAAATGCAGGCGTTGGCCTTGTTTTCCATGTTGCTGATCTGGCCGCGGCGGCGGTTCAGGTCGCCCATGATGTCGCCCTGGTAATCGGTCGGGGTGGAAGCTTCAACGGACATGATGGGTTCCAGCATGATCGGCTTGGCTTTCTTGAAAGCGTCCTTCATGGCGAAGATAGCAGCCATCTTGAAAGCGTTTTCATTGGAGTCCACTTCGTGGTAGGAACCGTCCACCACTTCAACGTGCACGTCCACCACCGGATAACCGGCGACGACGCCCGTGGTCATGGCTTCATTAAGACCGGCATAAACGGCGTTCATGTATTCCTTGGGAATGGCGCCGCCTACGATCTTGTTTTCAATGGTAAGCCCCTTGCCACGTTCGTTCGGCTTCACATCGATGACCACGTGGCCGTACTGGCCGCGGCCGCCGGACTGCTTGACCAGTTTGCCGTCGCCATGGGCAGGGGCAGTAATGGTTTCGCGATAGGCAATCTGGGGCTTGCCGATGTCGGCTTCCACCTTGAATTCGCGCATCAGGCGGTCAATAATGATTTCCAGGTGAAGCTCACCCATGCCGGAAATTAGGGTCTGGCCGGTTTCTTCATCAGTCTTCACCCGGAAAGTCGGGTCTTCTTCAGACAGACGGCCCAGAGCATTGGACATTTTTTCCTGGTCAGCCTTGGTCTTGGGCTCTACCGCCATGGAAATAACGGTTTCCGGGAAGGTGGGGGTTCCAGGCAGATATCATTGTCCGGGCTGGTGATGGTGTCGCCCGTGGTCACGTTGCGCAGCCCCACGATGGCGGCAATGTCACCGGAGTACACGGCATCAATATCCGTATGCTGGTCAGCCTGAATCTGAATGATGCGGCCCACGCGTTCCGTCTTGCGGGTGCGGGGATTGTACACGGTGTCACCCTTCTTGAGAACACCGGAGTACACGCGGATGAACACCAGCTTGCCGACGATTTTGTCAGCCCAGAGCTTGAACGCCAGCACCATGGGCTTGGCATCGTCCGTAGCGGTGATTTCGAAGGTCTTTTCCGGATCCAGCGTGCTTTCCGCGTGGGCGGGAACGGTTTCTACCGGGGAGGGAGGTAATCCACCACGGCGTCAAGCAGGAACTGAACGCCTTTGTTCTTGAAAGCGGAGCCACCGGCAACAGGCACAAATTTGTTGGCGATGGTGGCGCGGCGGATAGCTTCCTTAAGCTCTTTGGGCGTGAAGGGTTCTTCCATGAGCACCTTTTCAGCAAGCTCATCGTCCACGTCAGCCACACGGCTCACGAGTTCATGGTAGGCCAGTTCGGCTTCTTCCTTGAGTTCGGCGGGAATATCCTCAATCGTGTAGGTGGAGCCCAAGCGGTCGTTGTCGGCGTAAATAACGGCCTTCTGGTTCACCACGTCAATCTGGCCGCGGAGCTGGTCTTCAGCGCCGATGGGGATCAGAATGGCAGCGGCATTCGCGCCCCGCTTGTTGTGGATATCGTCCAGCACGTTGTTGAAGTTGGCGCCGGTACGGTCCATCTTGTTGACAAAGCACATGCGGGGCACGCTGTACTTGGTGGCCTGGCGCCACACGGTTTCCGTCTGGGGCTGCACGCCTGCCACGCCGCAGAACACCACGATGGCGCCGTCAAGCACACGAAGGGAACGTTCCACTTCAGCGGTGAAGTCAACGTGTCCGGGAGTGTCGATGATGTTCAGCTGGAAATTTTCGCCTTCGAACACTTTGCTGATACCTTCATTCTTCACCTGCTTCCAGTTGGTGGTGACAGCAGCGGAGGTAATGGTGATACCGCGTTCGCGTTCCTGCTCCATCCAGTCGGTCGTGGTGGAACCGTCGTGGGTTTCACCAATCTTGTGAATCATGCCGGTGTAGAAAAGAATACGCTCGGACAACGTGGTTTTGCCGGCGTCAATGTGAGCGGAAATACCGATATTGCGGTAACGCTCAAGGGGAGCCTTGCGATTGGGATTATTTACGTGATCGGACATAGTGTCTGGAAAGTATCTGTAGTGATCGAAAGTGAATGATTCGGCTGACAGTCGCAGAAGGAATTACCAGCGGAAATGGGCAAAGGCGCGGTTGGCCTGAGCCATTTTATGAACGTCGTCGCGCTTGCGAACGGAAGAACCCTGATTGTTGGCGGCTTCCTTGATTTCGTTGGCGAGAGCCTTGTGCATCGGCACACCCTTGCGGTTGCGGGCGTAGTTCACAATCCAGCGCATGGCCAGGGATTCGGAACGGGCCGGATCCACTTCAAGCGGGACCTGGTAAGTAGCGCCACCGACGCGGCGGCTCTTTACTTCCACACGGGGTTTGGCATTTTCAATAGCGCGGGTGATTACTTCCAGAGGATCAATGCTGTCCGTGCCTTCGTTAGCCATGTCAATAGCGGCATAAACAATGCGTTCCGCAAGGGAGCGCTTGCCATCCAGCATAACCTTGCTGATCAGTTTGCCAACAAGAGCGCTGTCGTAACGAGGGTCACGACGTTCGATTTTTCTATAAACGCGTTTACGGCGAGCCATAATATATAGTAGGTAAGATGTTTGGTTTACTTGGCAGCAGCCTTCGGACGCTTGGCGCCATACTTGGAGCGGCCCTGGCGGCGCTTGTCGACACCGAGGCAGTCAAGAGCGCCGCGGACGATATGGTAGCGAACACCCGGCAAGTCCTTCACACGACCGCCGCGAACAAGCACGATGGAGTGTTCCTGAAGGTTATGACCTTCGCCGCCAATGTAGGCGATCACTTCTTCACCATTGGTAAGACGGACTTTAGCCACTTTACGAAGAGCCGAGTTCGGCTTTTTGGGCGTACGGGTCATCACCTGGAGACAAACACCGCGGCGTTGCGGGCAGCTATGAAGAGCGCGTGATTTGGACTTCTCTTCCGGAGTAATACGTCCCTTGCGGACGAGCTGATTAATGGTCGGCATGTTTTCCTGCTTTGGTTGTGGTTCGTCGGTCTGATCCGATATTCAAGGCGAACATTCCTTTTTATAAGCAGGAAGCGCGCCTTTTTTCCGGAGGCAAACCCGATAGAAAACGTATTTCTTGTGCCTTTCGGCACGTTTGGGGACGGCCAATATAACGTGATTTTATATCATGACAAGTCTTTTATTCATCTTTTCCTAAATATTTTATCCGTTCCATTTTCCCCGCTCCTTTTAAAACTCCATTTCGGGCTCCCGGGATCTCTTTTCCTCCCCGTCCAGCAGTTCTCCACCTATGGAGGATGAAACAAAAAATCTTCTTCACAGGCAAAAAAACCATTTCTTCATGTCCGGTATGTTACCGCAGAAAAAAATGCATGAAGTGCCGAAGAGACACAAAAAACAAGCTTTCCATCAGAATTCACGAAATTTTTTTCATAAAAACGGCAGCCGGTCTATTATTTATTGTTAACCCGCCTGCTTTCCCATTTTACCCTGTCCGGAAAGCATGACATAAAAAAATCCGTTTCCGGAACGCATCCGGAAACGGATTTCATCAATGAACTCAGCAAGCCGCTATTTCCCGGGGGTCACCAGAGAATGTCCGGACATTTCGGCAGGCTGTTTCAACCCCATCAGGCTCAGCAGCGTGGGAGCGACATCCGCCAGAATGCCATCGGAGAGAGTTACCTGGTCCTTGTCGTCCGCCACGTAAATGAGATCCACAAGGTTGGTCGTGTGGGCTGTATTCGGAGAACCATCCTCATTGCGCATGTGTTCGGCATTGCCGTGATCCGCCGTAATAAGCAGCTTGCCGCCAAGTTCCAACACCTTCTTCACACATTTTTCCAAGGCGCTGTCCACTGCTTCGCAGGCGGCGATGCCGGCTTCCACAAATCCGGTATGGCCAACCATGTCCCCATTGGCGAAATTCATGATGACCACATCATACTTGTCCACAGCGTCCACAAACTTATCCGCCACTTCCGCCGCGCTCATCTGGGGCTTCAGGTCATAAGTAGCCACTTCCCGGGGGGAAGGAACAAGAATGCGGTCTTCTCCGGGGAACTGGGTCTCCACACCTCCGTTAAAGAAGAAAGTAACGTGGGCGTACTTTTCCGTTTCCGCTATGCGGAGCTGGGTTTTCCCGGCTTCCGACACAATCTGCCCGAAAATATTGTTCAGCTGTTCCTGTTCAAAAACAATGGGAGAGGGATACTTGGCATCGTATTCCGTCAACGTCACATAGTGCACTTTGGGCGTTACTTCACGGTCAAAGCCGTCAAATTCGGGATAAAGGAAAGCGTCGCTCATCTGCCGGGCGCGGTCCGCACGGAAATTGAAGAAGAACACCACATCGTTGTCCCTCACGCGCTGCTCGTTGCCATAGGCAAAAATGCCGGGCTTCAGGAACTCATCCGTCTCCCCCTTCGCATAACACTGCTCCACATATTCGGCAGGGGAGCAGGAGCACTGTTCGCCGCGCCCCAGAACGATGGCATCCCATGCCAGCTTGTTGCGGTCCCAGCGCTTGTCTCGGTCCATCGCATAGAAACGGCCGACAACCGTGGCAATTTTGGCGCCGTACGGCCTGACGGCTTCCTCCAGCTGGCGAATAAAGCCGGCTCCGCTGGTTGGCGAGCAGTCACGGCCATCCGTAATGGCATGGATGCAGATATCGCGGACACCCGCTTCATAAGCATATTTGACGATGCCGATCAAATGGTTGATATGGCTGTGCACGCCGCCGTCACTCACCAGGCCAAGCAGGTGCAGACGGGAAGAAGCGGCCTGGGAAAAAGCGGTTTTCAGCACGGCGTTTTCCCCCATGGAACCATCTTTGATGGCATTATCCACCCGGCAGAGGTCCTGAAAGACAATGCGGCCCGCGCCCAGGTTCAAGTGCCCTACTTCGGAATTGCCCATCTGGCCGTCCGGAAGGCCCACGTCCTCCCCGGAAGCGCCCAGCAGGCTGTGGGGATAGTTGGCAAGGAGGTAATCAGTAAAAGGGGTATCAGCCAGAACAGTGGCGTCACCGTATTCTTTCGCGACATCAGGCCCCAACGGATTGCGGCCCCAGCCGTCGCGAATAACAAGAACGACAGGCTTTTTAGAAGACATAGGCTTTATTTACAGGCATCCCCTCCTTTTGAAAAGCCCGAAATCAGGCATTCCCTCTCCAATTCCGAAATTGCCTGAGGGTTGCCGCCCTTCCCCACACGGACGACTACATATCTTCCCTTCATCACCGGACGCTCGGAATGAAATACAGCAAATTTCCATTCCAGAGAACTGGTTCCCACCGTTCCCAGGCTTAATTCTATGCTCAGCCAATCTCCCAGCCCCGCAGAGCTGGAGTAATCCGCCTCCACATGCACGCGGGGCCATCCGCAGTCTGGGGAAAGAACATCCACCCCCCGGGAACGCAGGTACTCGTGCTCCACTTCTTCCACCAAACAAAGCAGCCGGGAGAAGTGGGCCACCCCGGAAGCATCCGTATCATGAAAAGCTACCTGGCGCGTTCTGACAAAGGGAATGCAGGGAAAATCTTCAGGCATGCCGTCATCCTGCCCTCTCCCCCGGAATCATGTCCAGCCGCAAATGCGCGACAATATGTCACATCAGCTTGATTTGTGACATGCCGCTCTTTATATATAAGAGCAAGCCGCACGGCAACGGACCCGCCGCCATGAAAAAAGACACCATTGACAAGCTGATCGGCCGCATTGACCACATCAAGGAGGAAGACCTCCAGCGCTTTTTTGTCAAGCTGGCGGAACAGCAGGGTTTTTTCCAGCAGGTATTTGAAGCCATTCAGGAAGGTCTGATCCTGCTGGATAACAAGGGAAAAATTCTGTTCGTCAACAAGGCTGCCCTTAAACTCTTTGACAAGGAACGTGGGCAAATAACCCCGGATGACTTCTGTATTTTCCTGGGCAGGGACTGCTCATGGGACACGATCCAGCAGAGCCAGACCGCCGTCTCCCGGGACACGGAAATCTTTTACCCGGAACACAGATTCCTGAACATCTTCATTTCCCCCATCGGCAGCAAAAACCAGGGCCACCTGGTCCTGATACGGGATGAAACGCCCCGACATAAAAAAAACGCGGAAAACATTGAGGCAGAACGTCTGAATGCCTTGACACTGCTGGCCGCAGGAGTGGCTCATGAAATAGGCAACCCCCTCAATTCCATAGGCCTTCATCTCCAGCTCCTGGCCAGGAAGGCAAAGCAGCTGCCTCCAAAGTACCGGACGGACATGGAGGAATTGCTGAAAACAGCGGAGAGCGAAACCACGCGGCTGGACGTTATCCTGAAGCAATTCCTCCAGGCCATCCGCCCCACCAGTCCCATCCGGGAACCCTACAACATTGAAACCATCCTCATGGAAGTGCTGAAACTGCTGGAACCGGAAATCCAGCAGCGCGGCATCCAAATCAACACGGACCTCCAGCCCAGTCTTCCCATCCTCAGCCTGGACCCCGTCCAAATCAAACAGGTCTTTTACAACCTGATCAAGAATGCCTACCAGTCCATCCCTCCGGAGGGAGGCACCATTCTGCTCAAAAGCGGTTATACGGATGACAGCGTATTCGTCACTGTGGCGGATACCGGCTGCGGTATTTCACCGGAGGTCATGGGCAGCATTTATGAACCTTTCCTGACCACCAAGTCCACCGGCTCCGGACTGGGGCTGCTTATCGTTCGCCGCATCGTGAAGGAGCACGGCGGGTCCATCACGCTGGCCAGCCAGCCGGGTCAGGGAACCACCATCACGGTCTTCCTGCCGCGCGTGGAACGCACCATCAGGCTCCTGCCATCCTCCATTCCCTCATGAAGATGCCTGTTCTGCTGATTGTAGATGATGAAAAACCCACGCGCGACGCTCTGCGCATGGGTTTTCAGGATGATTATGAAGTGTACACCGCCGCCAATCTCTCCCAGGCTTCCGCCCTCCTGCAGGAAGAATCTCCGGACCTGGTTCTGACGGATCTGAGACTGGGCGGGGAAAGCGGCATGGACGTGCTGAAAGCCGCTGCCTCCCTGCCCCACCCTCCGCAAAGCATCATGATGACTGCCTACGGCTCCGTGGATGCCGCCGTAGCAGCTATGAAAGAGGGAGCGTACGACTTCGTCACCAAACCTCTGAATCTGGACGCCGTGGAGCTGGTGCTCAAACGGGCGCTCCATACCCGGAACCTGGAAACGGCCAACCAGGAACTCACCACCCGCATCCAGGCGGACTCCGGACTGCAAAAACTCCTGGGCAGATCCGCCGCCATGGAACACGTATTCTCCATTATTCGTCAGGTGGCCCCCAGCAAAACGACTGTGCTGATTGAGGGGGAAAGCGGCACCGGGAAAGAACTCGTAGCCCAGGCCATCCATTCCCTTTCCGGAAGGCCGGAAAATAAATTCGTGGCCGTCAACTGTGCGGCCCTTTCCCCCCAATTATTGGAAAGCGAGTTGTTCGGCCATGAAAAAGGCTCCTTCACCGGAGCCGGACAACGCCGCATCGGCCGCTTTGAGCAAGCGGACGGCGGCACCATCTTTCTGGATGAAATCGGGGAAATAGACGCCGGAACACAAGTCCGGCTGCTGCGGGTGCTGTCTGAACGGACCATTGAACGCGTAGGGTCCAATGCATCCATTCCCGTCAATGTGCGCGTTATCGCGGCCACCAACAAATCATTGAAAAAGCTCGTGCAGGAAGGAAAATTCCGGGAAGACCTCTACTTCCGCCTCAATGTGGTGCATATCCAGATGCCCCCCCTCCGGGACCGCCGTGAAGACATCCCCCTGCTCGCCACCGCCTTTCTGAAGGAATTCGCCAGGGAAAACAACAAGGAATTCAAGCCCCTTTCCCGGGACGCCCTTGAAGCCGTCCGGAATTACCAGTGGCCGGGAAATGTTCGTGAACTCCGCACGGCCATGGAACATGGCGTCGTCATGAGCAATTCCGCCAGCATAGACCTCCATCATCTTCCCCCGCAACTGCAGGATACTTCTCCGGAAGCCGCTCCACAGGAACGGCCGGAGGACAATGCACCCAACACGCAGAATGGGCTTGTCCCGGCCGGGGTTTTGAATTTATCCTTGCTGGAACGGAATGCCATCCAACAAGCGCTGGCCCAGTCAAACGGCAATAAAACGGCAGCAGCCCACCTGCTGGGCATCAGCCGGCGCACTCTTCAACGCAAACTACAAGACATCCTCCATTCATGAATGAGCCCTCCTCGGCATCCCGCACCCCTTTTATCATTATCCTTATCCTGCTGCTGGCAATCACGGGGGTGCAGTACTTTTTCAACTTTAACGGGCTGGGCACTGATGCCGCCATGGACCACGCCCAAATCGCCCGCAACGTAGCCAGGGGGCAGGGGATGACCACCAACTGGCTGAGGCCCATCCAGATGGTCTCCGGAAGCACACGCGCCGGCCTCAACCCTTTTCTTTCAGACGCCCAGATACACGAACAGGAAGCCATCCGGACTGGACAAGGCGAAACCCTCGTCGATCCGGAAAAATTCAATCCCTATGCCCTCCGGGACACACGTAACGCTCCGCTGAACATCCTGACGGAAGCAGCTGTCTTCAGGATGGCCGGCGTCCACAAATTGACCTGTGGAGCATGACGGGCTCATCCATGATTTACCTGCCTGACCGGATTGTGGCGGGCATTTCCTGCATGTTTTTCATCCTGTCCGTCCTGAGCTGCTATTACATCCTTCTCCGGATGTTTGACGTCACCATCGCCTGCTTCACCTGCCTGACGATGATACTCAGCAATCTTTTCCTGCAATACGCTACCAGCGGCCTCCCGCAGATGATGATGCTCTTTTTTTTTCTTTGCCTGGGGCATCCACTTTTTGTACACGGCCCTGCAAAACAAGGAAGAAAAAACCGCGCATTCCTGTGGCCTCTCATCGGCAGCTCCATCTGTTTTTCATGCGTCTGCCTTACCGGATGGATCGGGCTGTGGCCCATGGCCGGTTTTCTGATTTTTGCAGGCATCCGGTTCAAACCGCACGGCCTGTACTGCATTCCGGGCCTTATCACTCTCCTTCTTTTCCTGGCCTACCCCATTTACATTAACCGCTCCCTCAGCGGAGGCTTCTTCGGAACGGCTTATTACACCATCTTCACGGGGCTGACCGGCAATGAAGAAATAGCGATGAACGCCCTGGTTTCCGGGAGCATTCCCATCGCTGCCCAAAAAGTAGTCACTTCCGTCATCAACAACATTCTGACACAGGGTGACCTGCTCTACGAAAACCTCGGCAATCTCCCCCTGGCCATGGTATTTCTGCTGGCCCTCCTGCATAAATTCAAACGTCCGGAAGTCAACCAGTCCAAATGGGGCATTTTTGCCATGTGGGTCCCTGCCGTCATCGGCATGGCCATTTATACCTCCAATAAAACCGGCATTTCCTTAGGGCAAATTCAAATCCTCTTCGCTCCCTTTTTCACGGCCTATGGCACGGCATTTGTTCTCAACCTGATAGCCAGGCATTCCAACAAAGAGCTAATCTCCATCCTTCGGGGAGGCGTCCTGCTGCTCTCCCTTCTCATCACTTCCCTTCCGCTTCTACTCAACCTTCCGCACATTGTGCGGGTGGGCATCCTGACGGCCGGCCGCGGCATTCCGGCATGGCCGCCCTACTATCCCCTGGGCCTTAACCGGGATCTTCGCACCCAGACGACGGAAAAGGATTTCATTCTCACGGACCAGCCGTCCGCCGTCGGGTGGTATGCAGACCGGAAAGCCATCGGCATCCCCAAAATGGTGGAACAATTCATGGTGCTGGAACGCATTTTGAAATTCCACGGCGGCAAGGTGGGCAGCATTCTGGTGACTCCTTCTTCCACGTCAAAAATGAACCTCCGCACCATTTCCTCCTCCTATGGAGAATTCACTCCCCTCGTACTGGAAGGCACGGTTCTGTTCCAGACCAAGGATAAAAATCCCGTGTACCTCTTTGACCACAGCCAGGCGCTTGCTCCCCTGGCGCAGCGCTTCGGAACGCCTGATTCCCGCCAATTCATCCAGGGAGCGGAAATGATTCTTTACAAAGACCTTCAGGAAACCGCCCCTCAACCTTAATCCCCCATATGGCCAAACAACGGAAAAACGCTCCCGGATTTGAAGAATCCGTAGCACGCCTGGAAGAAATCATACGCCTGACGGAAGCCCCCGTCACCGAGCTGGAAGACATGATAGCCCTGGTGGAAGAAGGCAATAAGCTCATCCGTCACTGCCGCAGTATCCTGCATGATGCGGAACTGCGCATTCAAACTCTCAGCAATCCGGAAACCGTTCAGGATAAAACGGATACCGATGAACCAGAAGGCAATGAATTCTCCCTCACCTGAACTTCCGGAACTGCTGGCAAGCATCCGCAGCCACGCAGACCTGATGAAAATCCCTGAGCCGGAACTGCCCAGGCTTGCGGAAGAAATCCGGAATACCCTCATTCACTCCCTTTCCCTCACCGGAGGCCACTTGGGACCCAACCTGGGCGTGGTAGAACTGAGCATTGCCCTTCACCGCGTCTTTGAAACGCCGCGGGATAAAATCATCTTTGATGTCTCCCACCAGGCCTATGTCCATAAAATGCTGACGGGGCGCGCTCCCCTGATCCACACCATCCGCCAGCACGGAGGGCTTTCCGGATTTGCCAAAATGTCCGAATCCCCTCATGACTCCTACGGAGCGGGGCATGCGGGCACGGCGCTTTCCGCCGCCCTGGGCATGTGCGCGGCCAGGGACCTGAAAGGGGAAGACTACCATGTGGTGGCCGTGGCCGGGGATGCGGCATTCACCTGCGGCACTACTCTGGAAGCTCTGAACAATATCAGCCAGACCACCAAACGGTACATCACCATTCTGAATGACAACGAATGGGCCATCGACAAAAACGTAGGAGCGCTGGCAAAATACTTCAACTCCCTGCAAACATCGGAAACGTTTTCCTGGTTAAGGGATAAAACGGCCTCCTTCATTGAAAAGCTGGGCGGCACGCAGGCCAGAGACTTTGCTTTCAAGCTGGAAGGCACCACCAAAAACCTTATCTTCCCGTCCCTGCTGTTCAACAAATTCGGGTTGCGCTATTTCGGTCCCCTGGACGGACACGACATTCCCACCCTGATACGCACCCTTGCCTACATCAAGGACCTCAACGAACCCGTTATTCTGCATGTGGTCACCCAGAAGGGCAAGGGCTACCAGCCCGCTCTGGACAACCCCACCAAATTCCACGGCCTGGGCTCCTATTGCGTGAGGGACGGGGAAACGCAGGCCGCCCCCACCCCCACATTCTCCCATATCTTCGGCTCCACGCTGGTGGAAATGGCGCGCGAGGATGAATCCATCACAGCCATCACGGCCGCCATGGCCAGCGGCACCAAGCTGGACTTATTCAAGGAAGCCTTCCCCAAACGCTATTTCGACGTAGGGATCGCGGAAGAGCACGGCGCCCTCTTCGCCTGCGGGCTGGCGGCGGAGGGCATGAAACCCTACATCGCCATTTACTCCACTTTCATGCAGCGCTGTATTGACATGATTCAACATGACGCCGCGCTGCAAAAACTGCCCGTGCGTTTCTGCATGGACCGCGCCGGGCTTTCCCCGGACGACGGCCCCACACACCACGGGCTGTTTGACATTGCCATGATTCGCAGTATCCCGAACATTATATTCATGCAGCCCAAGGATGAAGCCGAATTGTCCACATGCTCCGAACCATGAACCATTACCAGAACGGCCCCACCGTTATCCGCTACCCCAGGGGATGCGGAGCCGGAACCCCTGTCCCCGCCAAGGCGGAAATCCTCCCCATCGGCAAGGCGGAAGTACTTCAGACGGGACGGGATGTAACCCTCGTTTCCCTGGGCACCATGATCGGCATCGCCCGGGAAACCGCCTCGCTGCTGGAAGCCCGCGGCTACACCGTCACCCTGATCAATGCCCGTTTCATCAAACCTCTGGATGATGAATGCATCCGCCGTCACGCAGCACGCAGCCGGGTGGTCTGCACCTTCGAAGACCACTCCATCAGCGGCGGCTTCAACTCAGCCGTTCTCGAATCCCTGGAAACCGGAGATGTCAAAACGCCCGTGGAAGCCATCGCTTGGCCGGACCAATTCATTGAGCATGGTTCGGAATCCATCCTCAGAAAAAAAAATATGGACTCACAGCGGAAGCCGCGCTACAAAAAAATCATTACCCACCTGAACTCCTGATCTGTTTATGAAAACACGCACCTTTCTGCTGGCAGCCCTTGCGCTCGCCCTTCTTCCCGTCTCCGCGCGACAATCCCTGCCGGACTCCTCCACCCCTGCCTGGATTCAGGAATTCAACAACCTGCCGGAAACAACCAGAAAAAGCTATATAGCCCAATTCCGCAAAGCGGAACAGCTTTTTGCCCAGAAAAATCATCATGGAATGTCTTTTTTTCCCTCATGGAGCTGGAAAAACTTTATGCCGGGAATCCGGGCTTATACAACCTCCGCGGCGCATGCTACATTGAAATCCGCAATATCGAAAAGGCCCTGGAAAAATTTTGAAAAAAGCCCAGAAACTGGATCCCTCCAACCTCACCATCCAGTTCAACCTGGCGGAAGCGCATTACGTCAATCACGACTATTCCAGGGCTCTGAAAGCTTTCACGGAACTCCTTCTCCCCTTCAAGGACAATCCCGGCATGACGCCCCTGCTGCAATTCAAGCGTTATATCTGCGCCCGCAAACTGGATAACCAGCCTCTTGCCGCGGAATTGGAAAAGCTGTACGGCCCGATGGATGATACGCCGTACTACTACTGCACCCAGGCCATCCTCAAACTGATGGAAGGAGACAAGGAAGCCGCCCAGGAACAGCTTCTTTCCGCCATCCGCATCTACGGAGGCACCAGCGCCATCCAGGCCTTTACGGACGCCATGACGGAGGCAGGCATCCTTCCCTCCCCCTATGGGCAAACCGTCCCAACCGAACAGCCGGTAAAAACCGGACTGGAAAAACGCCGTTAATGAATGCGGAAGCGACGGTCCTGAAGCTTTATCCCCTGGGAGAAAACGGCCTGATTGCCGTCTGGTGCACGGAAGAAGGCCTTATCAGGACGGCGGCAAAAAGCGCCAGAAAAACCGGCAGCCCCTTTGCCGGGCGTCTGGACATTTTCTATCAGTGTCGCATGCAGTGGACGCAGGCAAAGAAGGGGGATTTGCACACCCTGACCTCCGCAGACCTGCTTTCGCCGCGCCTGGCCCTCCGGAAAAGCTACCTCCGGCTCAGTGCGGCAGGCTATTTCGCGCGCCTTTTTCTCCAAATGCTGGAACCGGACACGCCCATCCCGGAATTTTACGACTTGCTGCAGAGGGCCTACACCTACCTGGAAAACAATGATCCCACGCTACGCGCCGTCCTGCACTTCGAACAGGAACTCGCCCGGCTGCATGGAATAGCCCACCCAGGCATCCCGGCGCACGTCATTCTGAAATCCCACTTCGGCAAGCTTCCCCCGCAGCGGGAAAAACTGCTCGGAAGCCTGGAACAAAAAGAAAGCTGAGCAACATGCCTATCCCGCTTTCATCCTCAGCAGGGGATGTTCCCCGCCCCGCTCAACACGTCCTTTCTCCGGGACGGGATGCGCATTGTTCCGTGCGCGAGATTGACTTGTCCGCAGCCTTCGGGCACAATATCCGGCACGGTTTTACTGCATGAAGATCCTTGACAGATACATTGCCCGCCAGCTGCTGGGTGTCACGGCCCTGGGGGTAATGGCCCTGAGCGCCCTGCTCCTTCTGGGCAACCTGTTCAAGGAACTGCGTCCCCTCCTGGTGGAAAACAAGGCTCCCATCAGCATCGTTCTGGAATTCATCTTCCAGGTCATCCCCTTTTCGCTGATGTTCTCCATTCCGTGGGGATTCCTGACGGCCGTTCTTCTGGTGTACGGCCGTCTGGCCTCGGACAACGAACTCACCTCCATGCGCATGTCCGGCATGAGCCTGTGGCGTCTGAGCGCCCCCGCCATCGCCATCGGCATCGCCCTTTCCGGCCTTTGCTACTGGATTAACATAGACATCGCACCGCGTGCCAAGCAGTCCATTTCCGAGCTGCTCATCAAAGCCGCTTCCATCAACCCGAAGGGGCTTCTCAATGAAGGCCAGGCCATTACCAAATTCGACAACCTGGAAATCTACATCGACAAACGCGTGGACGACGTCATCCACGGCATGCATATTTACCAGAAAGCGGACGAAAAATCCCCGTCTGTGGCCATGCACTCGGAACGCGTGACCATGGATTTCTCTCCCGAGAAAAAAATCCTCACCCTGAATCTCATCAATCCCCTCATCACCACGCAGGAAGAAGGCTCCATCTCCCAAAGCGTGACCATGGACGAGATGCCTCTGAGCATCAACCTGGACAAATCCCGCTCCCGGCGCATCAAGGCCAACCGCTTCACCAACCGGGAAATCCGGGAAGCTCTGGACACGCCCGGCTATCTGGATAAAAAGCAGACCACGGAATTCGCCACGGAACTTCCCAGGCGCGCCTCCTTCTCCCTAGCCTGCATCGTCTTTGCCCTCATCGGCGTGCCACTGGCCATCAACACCCGCAGAAAAGACACTTCCACAGGATTTGCCCTGGGCATCCTGATCGCCTCACTCTACTTTCTGGCCCTGATCTTTGCAGACTTGTCCCGGAAAAACGACACGATGCTCCCCTATATTCTGCTGTGGCTTCCCAACATCATCACGGTTGCCGTGGCGTTGCACCTTCACAAACGGGCCAGGCACAAGGGATAAGCCCCCTGCGGAAGCCCTTCCCGCTGGCGTGGAATTAGCTTTCACAGTATGGGAGCTTCGGGTAACATGATGTGCATGCAGCACGTCCCCACCATCGCCATCGTAGGCAGGCCCAATGTCGGGAAATCCGCCATTTTCAACAGAATGGCAGGCAGGCGCATCGCCATCGTGCATGATGAACCCGGCGTCACCCGCGACCGCCTTTCCGCCCCCTGCAAGATTACGGACCGCGCCTGTAAAATCATGGATACGGGCGGTATCGGCGCGCGCCTGGGCGACGGCTTTGCAGAACAGGTAGAGGCAGAGGCGGACATTGCCATAAAAACGGCGGATCTCATCCTCTTCGTGCTGGACTGCCGGGATCACCTTACCCCTATCGACCAGAACATCGCGGACCACCTCCGTAAATCGGACATTCCCGTTATCCTCCTTCTTAACAAAGCCGACCACGAAAAACAGGACCTTAATCTGGGCGAATTTACCGGACTGGGTTTTGACGACCATATCTTTCTTTCCGCCGCCCACGGCAGAGGCTTTTCCGAATTAGCCTCCCGGCTGGACGGTTTTCTCAAGCAGAAAGGGGCTCCGCTTAAAGAAGAACTGGAGGAAGAACCGGAAAACGGAGAGGAAACGGCCCTTCCCATCAAGGTAGCCGTAGTGGGACGCCCCAACGCAGGCAAATCCTCCCTGGTCAACGCCATCCTCCGGGACAGGCGCACCATCGTCTCCAATGTGGCGGGCACTACCCGTGACGCCATTGACATCCCCTATCTGCACGACGGCCAGCCCTACGTGCTGATTGACACCGCCGGCATACGTCCCCGCTCCCGTCGGGACACCTCCGTAGAAGTTTTCTCCGCCATGCGCAGTGAAAAAGCCATCCGCCGGGCGGATATCTGCCTGCTGGTCATTGACATTGCGGCGGGCATCACGCAGCAGGACCGCCGCATTGCCGGCATCATTGCGGAAGAAGGAAAACCCTGTATCATCATCGTCAACAAATTCGACCTCTTCCATCCGAATGCCTCCCGCAAGGACCGCATGGCGGAAGTGGAAGAACAGGTGCGCAGGGAACTATTCTTCATCAACTACGCGCCTTTCATCGCCACCTCCGCCAAAAAAGCGGAAGGCGTGGAAATCATCTTCAAAGTCATCACGCGCATCCGCCGGGAATCCCATAACCTGCCCACTACCGGCCAGCTCAACCGCCTGATCCAGCTTGCCCAGCAGATGAATCCTCCCGGCGCCGCCAGCGGCTCTGCCAGAAGGTTGAAAATATATTACGCCACCACAGCGGTGGACCCCAAGTACAATACTATTCCCGTCCCGCGCTACGTTCTTTTCGTCAATGACAAAAGCCTGCTCACGGACAGCTATTCCCAGTACCTGCGCAACAAAATAAGGGAAGCCTACCCCGCTCCCGGCATTCCGGTCATCTTCTCCGCCCGTTCACGCGTGCGCAACGACTGATCATCCCTCCTTCTCCGCATGCTCTCCGTCAGGAACCTCAGCGCCTCCTTCCACACCAGGGCCGGCATTGTCCGGGCGGTAAGGAACGTGTCCTTTGATGTAGCCCCGGGGGAAACGCTTGGCATCGTGGGTGAATCCGGATCAGGAAAATCCGTCACCTGCTACTCCATAATGGGGCTCATTCCGATGCCTCCGGGCCGCATTGAAAGCGGTTCAGCCATGCTGGACGGCACAGATCTGCTCCGTTGCCCGGAAAAGGAACTCCGGGCCATCCGCGGCAAACGCATCTCCATGATCTTCCAGGACCCCATGACCTCCCTCAACCCGTACCTGACCATCGGGGAGCAGGTGGCGGAACCCCTTGTCATTCACGAAGGGGCCGGCAAAAAGGAAGCGCGGACACGCGCGCTGGAACAGCTTGCCCTGGCAGGCATACCGGATGCGGAACAACGCATGGACGCATACCCCCACCAATTCTCCGGCGGCATGCGCCAGCGCGTGATGATTGCCATGGCCCTCATCACCAGACCGGAAATACTCATCGCGGATGAACCCACCACCGCCCTTGACGTCACTGTCCAGAAGCAGGTGCTGGATCTCATCAAAAAACTTCAGCAGGACATGGGCACCTCCGTCATCCTCATCACGCATGACCTCGGCGTGGTGCGCCAATACGCGGACCGCATCAACGTCATGTATGCAGGCCGCATCGTGGAAAGCGCCCCGGCGAAGGAGCTTCTGGAACATCCCCGGCATGCCTACACCAGAGCCCTGATGAAATCCATTCCCGGGCTGCATGCGAAAGGCACCCCCCTCTATACCATTCCCGGACTGCCTCCCAACATGACTCAGGAGCCATGCGGATGCAGCTTCCGCCCCAGGAACACCCTCGGAAACCCGGCGCTCTGCCTCACGGACCGGGAACCGGAGCTGGTGGAAATATCTCCGGGGCACTCAGTCCAGAACTGTCCGGGCTGTCTGACTTAGTTTCCTTTCCTGTTTGCTCGCAGATAATGCTGCGTACAGGAAAATCCTTTTAACTGAATTGATTTCCGCACAATTCTTCCAGAATGCCGTAAAAACGGCCCACATGCACTCCGTCCACCAGCACATGGTTCGCCTGAATGGCTACGGGCATCACCATCCTGCCGGAAACATCCTCCTCCACCTTCCCCCAATGGATAAGGGGAAAGTATTGGTCCCGGAACACCCTGTAGGCGCTGGCCACCTGTGTGAATGGAATCCACGGCAGGCAGCTGAATACGGCGATATCCGCCCTGTGGCACGGATTCGCCTGGGCGGGAGCAAGTTTGGCCGCCTGCACAAGGGGAACGGCATGTTCCAGAAAATCAGGCAGCTCCATCCGGTATTCCACTAAAATCTGAGTGAATTCTCCATCCGCAGCCAGCACCGGAACCAGGGCATTCACGGACTCATACTCCCACACCTCCCCTTCCTCCACCCGCTGGCGCAGCTGGGGAACCCTGTTCAACGCCTTCAGCAGCACAAACAGGCACAAAATGAAAAAGGAAACTCCCTCCCGTTTCGCATAACGGTACAGGGCATCCACCCGGACCGGGGACGTAATGGAAAACATGGGGCAGTCAAACGTCCGGAAATACTCATAATGGGACCTTCGAGGCCAGGAAGCGATTTCTATTTTCTTTTTCATGCACTTATTTTCTATTCAGGGAAGGCTCCCCGTACACGTTTTTACATTTTTGCTCCGGAAGCAAAAAAACAGGACAGAAGCAGTCAAAGCGACAATATTCCCCGGCTCTCCCGAAAATTCCAGCATGGCTGTTCCCAGCGCCAACGCATTAATTAATGCCTTTATTTATCCAATCATCAACTATGTTGCAATAAAGAACATCCTGAATGCCCCTACCCCTCGCGAACGGAAAGCAAATCCGTTACGGACGCATGCTTCATGCGCCACGCAGGCAGAAGGCACGCCAAGGATGAGAGGGCAAGCACCAGAAGCACAGCACAGGCCAGATGCGCCCAGGGCATTGTGACAGGAGGAGTAACGATGCCGAAGTGATAGCCGTATTCCAGAATCTGGATGGAGCACCAGGCGCCCAGGACTCCCAGCGCAAGACTCATGACAACGGCGCACAGGGAAACCATCAGCGTTTCCGCCCAGAGCATCCGCATCACCATGCCGCCCGGCACGCCCACCGCACGCATCAATCCAAATTCCCGGCGGCGGGACTGCACGGAAGCCAGGACGGTGTTAAGTACGGCCAGAACGGCGATCACCATCATGATGATGGGAAGCTTGCTCATCGTAAAAATCACATCGTCCCCACGGCTGGTAACGCTTTCCCCCAGGCTTTCCCGGGTCAGGGCCTTCACCAGAGGCTTGGCGCCTTCCCCTCCGTTTCCCTGCTCTCGCACCTTCATCAGGGCGTATTCCCCCAGGTCGTTCTGAAGTTCCACGTTGCTAATCCCCGGAGCAGTATCCCCCAGATAAACTGGAATCCCTGATGAGCGTATTCCTCTTTGAGCCAGCGTTCATCGGCAATCGCCAAAGCGGCAACAAAACCCCCGCGGCGCACGCGCATTCCGCTGGTCTTGGTCAACCAGTGCCAGCCGAGGAAGGAAATTATTCCCGCCACCTTCCAGGGTTCTCCCCGTACGGCGGCCCCCTGCCCCGGCCGCGAATACCAACAAAGGGTTCATTTCCGGAACGACGTTCCCGGGAAGACGGATTAACCAGCACCAAGTCATCCCCGACCTTCAACCCCACCGTCCGTGCAAACGTGTCCGGAATCAGGAGAGAACGGGTGGATTCCAGCATGGCATAAGCCTCCTGCGGGTTTCCGGAAACAAACACGGGGTTGAACAGCGGATGGCTCCCCCCGGCCATCTCCGCCACGGGAATGCCGGCCAGTACGATGGAACGGTTGCGCATTCCGGAAAAACCGGGGGTTTTCATCTGTGCCGGAGCAATATCCGGTTCATCCACGTAGATGGGATACATTCGGGAATTCCGCAGGCTGGGGCGCGCCATCAGCTCTGGAACATCCGGAGATTTGAACTCCGTATGCAGGAAGGAAACCAGGGTTCCGGGTGTTGACGTATCCGGGGAAAAAGGAACCAGCATGGAATAGCCCCATGTCTGCACCCCCACAAAGAGAGAGAGGCCCACAGACATGGATACGGCAGTTCCCACGGAACGGCTGAGGTTGCGGCTGAGCTGCATTTTCAGGAAAGAATGCGGAATGCGCAGCAGAAATCCGGTAATCCATGCCCCGGCCCACTCCGTCACGCGCACGAAGGTGGGGGCCAGAAATAGCGCGCCGGCTACCAGGCCGGGGTAACCCAGCCAGAAAAATATCCATTTGCGCGTTTCTGCCTCCAGGCCCGGCAACAGCAGGGCCGCAGGCTGAAGACACACGCATGCGAGGCCCGCCACAACAGACCACACAGGAACACGGCTCACCTTCCCGATGAATCCGGAGGAAGGAACGGCCGCTTCCAGCGGAGACTGGCGGGAAGCGCGCCACGCAGGAATGATGGAAGCCAGCAAGGCCCCGCCCACAGCGCATACGGCGGCGGTTAATACGGTGGACCAGGCCAGCACGGGTACAGAGGCAGAGCCTTCCTCCAGCAGGTACACCAGGAAAAAGCCTGCGGAACCCTCCCAGCAATGCCGGAATGCACAGGAAAATCCCCTCTCCTGCAATCAGTAGAGCAATTTGCACGCGCCCCAGCCCTAGAGCACGCATCAGGGCCAGTCTGCGGGCACGTTCGCTGACGCCAATGCTCAACGTTGTGAAAATAATGAAAATACAGGAGAACAGGACAAGCCAGACGGACATTTCCGCGCTATCCTTCTGTGAACGGACGGACCGGTCGCTGGAAAGCCGCTGGATGATGGAATCCGTATCCGCCACTGCAGCGGAATCCTGTACCAGCTCCTGCCGGAAATTCTCCGCAAATTCCTTTTTTGTCCACCCCTTCCTTGAGCTGAACGTAAATCAAATTGGGGGCAAAAGGCTGCCCCCTGTAATTTTCTCGCATACCTTCACGGGCACAAAAAGGGAGGAAAAAGCCGGGCCGGACATGCCGCCCGGCCCCATAATGACGCCGGGGGTGGCCTTGGCCTGCTTGACGATGCCCACAATCTTTACGTCGTACACATGCGTTCCCACGCGTACGTTCATGACAGTCCCCACTCCCGCGCTGAAATATTTGGCGCTTCCGCTGCCCAGTACCCCCTCCATAGCTGAGGAGGAAGCCATATCCGGCCAAACTCCCTCTTTCAATTCATAAGGACACTCCACAGCATGGTTTCCCACCAGGATGGGGCTCTGGGGAGGAATTCCCATGCGGTCGCGCGTCTGCTCGTCAAAGCTGCCCCGCTCATTTCCGCAGCCGATTTGGAGGCGCGGCACCTGGCACGCGGCGTTCACCGTTTCCACAAGGGGAGAGGCGGCCAGACGGGCGGGCAGCTCCGGGTCACGGAACTGCGGGTACTGTCCGGGAGGAAGGGGCCCTTTGGAAGGCTCCGGCACCAGGCAGAGGTCATAATTCCCCATATAGGCCTCCGCATCATTATCAAACTCCCTGACCAGCGTATCATAGCTCCCCATCATCCATACAATGAGGCTGACGGAGACAAGAATGGCGAACACGCTGACTGCCATCCGGCCGGGGTTGGCGCGCAGATCTCTCCAAATCAGTTTGAACAGCAACGTCATAAGGCGTCATTCAGCGTACGTTCATAGAAGGAGGACAATTCCGCAGGACCGGCAAATTCCGCTGTGGATCTGTCGTCCACAATACTGCCGTCCTTGAGTACGACTACACGATCCGCCCACATGGCTACGTCCGGCGCATGCGTCACCAGGACAAAAGCACAACCTTGCGCACGATGCAAATCCCGGAACAAATCTCCCATAAGCCGGGTATTTTCAGAATCCAGGTTGCCCGTAGGCTCATCCGCCAGCACCAGAGCGGGACCGGAGACCAATGCACGGGCAATCGCCACACGCTGCTGCTCCCCCGCCGCTGAGCGTATCCGGCATGGCATGCCGACGGTGAGACAGCCCAACCTTCTCAATCATGGCGTCCAGGGCGGAAGGAATCACCTTCCTGCCTCCCCGCCAGGGACGGCAACAGAATGTTTTCTTCCACGTTCAAGGTGCCCACCAGGTTAAACATCTGGAAAATGAACCCTACACGGTCCCGCCGGTACACCGTCAGGGAGGCATCCGACATGGAACCGAGATCCATCCCATCCACCGTCACCGTGCCGGAATCCGGAGCCAGCAGCCCTCCCAAAACGTTCAGCAGAGTACTTTTTCCGGAGCCGCTTGCGCCCATCACGACGACGAACTCTCCCCGGTTCACGGTAAGGCTGATATCTTTCAGCACAGTGATATTCCCGGAACCGGATTTGAAACTGCGCTTGAGATGGCTGACGGAAATGACGGGGGAACTCATGGCGGAAACGCAAGGTTAAAACGTGGTCTTCAGGCCTACTTCAAACGTGCGCGGCTCTCCCCCACCGTGCACTGCACGGCATGGCGGATGGACTGCACGTACTTTTTATCGAAGATATTATACACAGCCAGCCTCAGCGTAGCGTCTTTCAGCCATTTGGATTCCGGCAGGGGGATTTCCACCGTAAAGTCGAATACGCTATAGGAGGGGATGGTGTAGTTGTCCGCAATTTTTGCGCCTCGGAACGTAGCGTAGTAGGAATCCTTGCAGCGGTAGCCCAGGCCCAGCACCGTACCGTTCAGCAATCCTCCGTCAATGCGATACTTCTGCCAGAGGGCCAGAGCATTCGGAGCAATCGTGGGATACACTTCCCCGGTGGTCCGGTTCTTGGTACGGGTGTAGGTGTAGGAAAGATAGGAACTCCAATTCTTGGTTATTTCCCCGTTCAGGGAAAGTTCCACGCCTTCCGCCCTCTTGGAGCCGTCCGAATAGTACCGGTTGGTATATCCGTCTATGGCAACAGGCGTATTATTCTGGATGATGTCAAACCAGGAAGCGGAAAACCACACCTTATCAACCGGGCTGACCCGGAACCCGAATTCCATCTGGTCCGTACGCCAGGAATCGGTCAATTCCTTTCCGTTTTCATCCAGATACCCGAAGTTGGGGGCGGAGGTACGGGCTGCGTTGGCGAACAACGCTACGCGTTCGCCGAACATGCGGGTAATTCCGAAGCGGGGGCTCCACGCAAACGCATAATTATTGTCCAGGCTGAAATGCGCGTCACCGCGAACGCCGGCCAGAAAACGCCACTGTCCATAACTGAGGACATCCTGCAGCAGAAAACCCGCCCTCTGCACCACGGTATCCGTCGCATTGGCGCCGGAATAATCGCGCCCTGCAGGGAAAAAAGAAAGAGGAGGATTGTACAGGGAAAAATAGCCATTCGTGTTCGCGGTGGCATTTGTCACCAGGCTGGAACCGTCTCCATAAGTGCTGCTCCCCGTGTAAGAAACGCCCATCAGAAATGCCCCAGACATTATAGTCCACATCGCTGTACCCAATACCGCCGCCAATGCGGATCGTCCATATCTTTTCCAGCTTGCGTTCGAAATCCAGCATCGCCAGCAGGGATTTGGAATTAAGCCTTCCGCTCGGAGAACCGTACCAAGCGTCATACGGCCCCACAAAAGGGCCGCCCAACACAGGGATGCCCATAGTCGTCGGAGAATTTTGATACTGGAAACTGGTCGTCAGCACCGTCTTGGTGCGGGAATCATGCTGCCAGCGGAAAATGGGGGACACCGTGTACTTCTGGCCTCCGTTGGCTCCGTTGCTCAGCCAGAACGGGCGTTCATACTCGGCGGCTACCACCGTACGCAGGGCAAATCCATTCGTTTCATCCCCCCTGTACCGGGTATCGTCAATCGTTGCGCGGTATTTCTGCCCGTGATGGGAAAGGCGGGCGTAAGCCGTCAACTCCGTCCGTTCCAGAAAATCAGGCTCCTTCAGGATCAGATTGATGGAACCGCCGGCGCCGTATGCCCCGAGCGTACTGGTCTGACCGCCGGAAATGGAACCGATGGGGCCTTTGACAATCTCAATATTTTCTATCAGGGACGTATCCATGCCATACCCCATGCCTCGCGGAAGAGGCATGTTGCCGATCTGAACATCACTGCCGGCAAAGCCGCGGATGGTGTACTGGTCCGCCGTACGGGACAAAAGCATGTCCCCACCCGTATTGACGGAGGAATCCATACGCAGCGCTTCCACCAGGGAATCGGACCCCTTGGAATCCATCAGGTCCCTTTGTAATGACGTTTACCGTTTGCGGAACTTCCTCCGTCTTCATGTTCGTGAGAGTAGCGGAACTGACCGTTTCCGCCCGCAGGGACCTGGAACGGATGGTCATCACGCGTTCCGGCATTTCCTGCACGCCTTCCTCTGCGGCGGCGGCCTTTGTCTCGGCATAGGCAGATTGTCCGAGAACAAGCAGGCTCCCAATGGCGGCAGCACGGTGCAGGCCGCGCCCCTGGCGGCGATGGCGGGGGGTATTCATGTTGGATAAACGCATAGGGGCAAGTATAGGACGGAACAAAGAACCGTCCATTCCCGTTTGTTAACAATTTGATAACAGACCGTTCCTTTTCCTTCCGGCAAAAAGCGCATCTGATGGCAGAACGGCCCCGCCCTTTCACAAACCCAATGCCTGCGCCCGGCTCTCCGCCGCGGCCTTCAGCCATTCCCGCAATGCCTCCTTATCCCCTGTAGCCAGCCAATTCCTCACTTGTCCCAGTTGGGACAGGGCTTCATCCAGACGCTCCAGAACAGCAGGAGCATTTTCCTCCAGAATTTCAGCCCACATGGACGGTTCCCCCATGGAAACGCGGGTAGTATCACGGAAACCTCCGGCGGATACCAGCCCCAGCAGCTTCACATCCCCACCGTCCAGGGCGCTGTGGACGCACAGGGCAGACAAAGCATGAGGTATGTGGGAAATGCGTGCCACGGAAGAATCATGATCCGCCGCTTTCATCCGGATGCAGTGGCAGCCCACACGCTCCCAGAACCTCTGGAGCAACAGCAGCACATCTTCATGCACATGCTCGTCATTCGTCAGGATGCAGGTCGCATCCCGGAAGAGGTCCCCGGAAGCATGCTCCATACCCTGCTTTTCGGAACCGGCCATGGGATGGGAGCCGATAAACGCCACGCCGGCTTTCTTCAGCACGGAGCCCACGGCCTGGTGAACCCCCCCCTTCACGGAACCCACATCCGTTACCAGTACTCCCGGTTTCAATAAAGGAAGCATGTCGGAAACAAGGCGGGGCATCACGCCACCCGGGGTAGCCAGCACAACCAGATCCGCCCCTCCACCACCTCTTCCATCCGGGAGGAAGCGGCATGGGCGGCTCCGGAAGAACGGGCATATTCCAACGGTTCTTCCCTCCTGCCCCACAAGCGCACGTGCACATGCGGCAACTGCTTCCTGACAGCCAGCGCCAAGGACCCGCCCAGAAGGCCGGGGCCGAGAATGGCGACGGAGGAGAAAAAAAGCTGCTTTCTGGAATATTCTCTCATGGATTTACAGGGGAATACATCAGCGCCCCGGAACATCGGCATGTTCAGGGGCGCGGCATGATCGTTGCGGCGGCCGCATCAGGGCACGCGGAACTTCTTAATCTCGTTGGGAAAGTTGGTGTCCCGCAATACCGTCCCGGAGGGATACGGCTTATTGGTGCTCCTGTTCAAAATCTTGATCTTCTTGGTGCGGTCATACGGGCTGACCACCACCGTGGGATCCGCCGTAGGCCACGCCACCGGTACTGAAGAAGAAGCGGGAGGTTCTACTGGCCTGGGGGCGGCAATGCCGGAACCGGCGGAACCACTCACGGGATTAGGAACGACGGGCTTGGGCACAACGGGAGCCGGAGGCGTGATATTGTTGGCCCCTCCCACCATATTGCCGATGGTCCCGGAATTGGTCCGGGCGGGGTCCGGGTTAAAACCGGAATTCTGCCCGGCCATCGGATCCAGAGAATTTTCACGCTGAATATCATTCAGCAGGCTATCGCCCTGGGCGCCCACAGCGCCGGACGGATAGACATTTTCCGTAGGATAAATGCCGATGGGGCGTTCATTCACGCGCTCCGTTTCACAGGAAGGCAGAAGAATTGCACCTGCGGCCAGCAGCACGCCTATCGTCGGGGAAGTATTCATATAATCTCTCTTCGGGTGATAGCTTTCTGCCAGCATCCTACGGTCCCGCAACCTCATGTCAACCATAAAGCCTGTTTGCCGAACCTCTTCATGACAAAAGGAATCTTCGGCTTCCGTCCCCGCACGCGGGCAAAGCCGCCCGAACAGACGCGCTCGCCGCATTTCTTTTACCCATCGGCAGCGCCGGAACAGCCCTGGACGGACTCAACAAAAGGAAGAGCCGGAAAACGGCACAAAGACGGAACAACCATCACTCTTTATCAACAAGCGCTCCAACAGGTACTCCTGCCGCAGCCTTATTCGGAAGAAGCCGGAGCTCCATTCCGTTCTCCAGCGGGAAGAGACGCTTCCCTTCCCCCTCTTCCCGGGAACGCGCCTGTACGGGAACAGATTATCCTTCCCTACCCCCCCTGATCTGCTACAATCCGCCCCACATGGATGACGTACAGAAATCTAAGAAAAAAAATGCCCTCAAAACAGGAATGGAGGGATTTTATTCCCCTGATTCTCATTCAAGCCCAGAACGCTTTCAATGAAAAAAAGCCGCCCAGTTCCTGCTGATTCCGCTGGGCGTCTGGCTGGCTTCCACCAACGCCGCATACGGGCCGGATTCCTGGGTCAACTCCCTCCAGTACATTCTGGCCTGCATCTTTGTTCTGCCCTACATTCTGTTCTCCCCTTTCGTCGGATGGCTGGCGGACTGTTTCTGCAAGGCCCGCATCATTCAATTCATGTCTTTCCTACAGATTCTGGTACTGGGGGCCATGCTTCTGTGCTACAAATACGAAAACATTGAAATGGCCGTTTTCTGGTTCTGCGTCTTCTCCGTCCAGGCGACCATCCTGAGCCCGGCCAAAAAGGGAGTGGTCAAGGACATGGTAGGCTCCCGGCAGCTGGGCTACGCTTCAGGGCTGATGGAGATGAGCCTCATCCTGTCCATGCTGGCGGCCCAGATAGGCATCTTCGCCTGGTTCGACATCCTGCAAGTCTCCTCCAACGACGGCTGGGAAGCAGCCGCTTTCCCCCATTCATCCTCACCTGCATCGCCGTTCCCGTAGCCATTGCGTCCCTTTACCTCCCGCGGTATCCGGCCAACCAGACCAGGAAATTCGAATGGAAGCTCTTTTACGAACATTTCGTGCAGCTCAAGTATCTCTGGAGCCAGCGGGACTTGAGGCTCAGCGAAATCGGCGTGTCCTACTTCTGGTTCCTGGCCGGCGCCCTGATGCTCATCTCCCTCCAAATCGCCCAGGAACACCCCATTGACGGTACCGGATTCAGCATGTCCGCGGCCATTCTCATGGCATGGCTCAGCGGCGGCACGGTGGTAGGCGGCGTCATCGCCTCCATCATCTGCCGTAAAAAAATTGAACTGGGGCTCATTCCCCTGGGCGCAATCGGCTTCACTATCGGGTGCATATTCATGTCCTTCTTCGCACCCGGCTCCCTCCCCAGCAACATCGGGTTCGGCATCACCGGAGCTTTCGCCGCCGCGTACCTGGTGCCGTTAAACGCCCACCTTCAGGACAACTGCGACCCCTCCAACCGCAGCACCGTCATCGCCGCCGGCAACCTGATGGACTGCCTGATGGGGCTGGTGGCCGTCGGCTTCCAGCTCATGCTCAGGAATATCTTCTCCATCCAGAACCAATTCTGGGTGCTGGCCGCCCTGGGCGTGGTCATTACCATTGTGGCCTTCCGGCTTATTCCCCGTGAATTCATCCGCATGATGGGCCTCTGGCTCATGAGGAGTGTCTACCGCTCCCGCATCATCCACCAGGACCGCATCCCGGAAGACGGCGGGGCCGTTATCGTCTCAACCATGTCACCTACGGGGATGCGCTGTTCCTTTCTCTCATCTGCCCGCGCCCCATCCGATTTATCGTGGCGGAGGAATTCGTAGCCATCCGCTGGCTCGGCTGGATTCTGGAACTCTTCAACTGCCTGCCCATTTCCTCCCGTAATCCGCGGGAATCCTGTCCAAGGCCATCCAGGCCCTGAAGGCCGGAGAAGTCATCTGCATCTTCCCGGAAGGCCAGCTCACCCGCACGGGAACCCTGTGCGCCGCGCGCCGGGGGCTGGAAATGCTGGCGAAAAAATCGCGCTGCCCCATCGTGCCCATTTACATGGACGAACTATGGGGCAGCATCTTCTCCTACTCAGGCAACCGCTTCTTCTCCAAGGCGCCTCTCCGCGTTCCCTACCGTTTCACCGCCGCCATCGGAGAGCCCATTGAGCCTGACGCCGTCAATCCCCGCATGGTCATCAACACGCTTCGGGAGCTATCCTCCACATGCCTGGAAATTGCAGCCAGCATCGGCAGGGATGCCATCCTGAACCATCTGGAGCGCATCGCCCACAAGCCGCTGGTCTTCTCTAAAAACGCGCGGCTCTCCGGGTATGAAATAGCGGAATGCCTGATGAACGATACCGTGGAAGCAGAGCATCCGGAACTCAGGAAATGGCTGTCCACCCTGCTGGACAGCACCCGCTCCCAAAGCCGCCTGTGCGACTTCTGGATGAACGCCCAGCAGCTGGAACGGGTGAACTCCCTCCAGCCCCGGGAATTGCTGCTCACCAGCATAGGACGCGAAGAAGTCCACGAAACGGTGGCCGCCGTCCTGTGGCCCATCCTCACCAGCACTCCCGTTTACCTCATCAGCGACGGGGACCACAGCATGCCGGAAGGCATCAGGCA
>VOFF01000897.1_pt1 | contig 48001 bp, 55 predicted proteins | sample 5384061 | NCBI WGS metagenome assembly VOFF01 (sample SAMN12384725, study PRJNA508395) | human gut metagenome | isolation source: healthy gut E | host: Homo sapiens | reverse complement strand
GTATCAAATTTTTTTCTTAAATTATTCTTCTTCAATATTAAGGCTTGAACGCGGATAATAAATCCGTAGAAATGTTTCTCCATGAGTTTGCCGCTGGCTGATGATGAAGAGAAAGGAAAGCGTTTTTCCTGTGGTTGTCCGGAATATATTTCCCCGTCCCGGAATTATGGAATAGATGCCTTGCGCATTGTCGCCATGATGATGGTTTTAATTCTTCATCTTTTGGCCTCCATTGATGTTTTAATTACAGGATATGTGTGCTGCGACGGAACGTTCAGGTATGAACGGGTGGTTTCCTTATGGTTTCAGGTTGTTTTTTATACATGGGGCAGTTTGCTGCTGGCTCTGTTGTTTTTCCCCAGGAGGTTCAGTTGAGCAATATTCTGCATTCCCTTTTTCCCGTTTTATCCGGCCAGTATTGGTATGTAACGGCGTATGTGGGGCTGTTTTTCTTCATTCCGTTTCTTAACGCCCTGGGGAACAGGCTGACCAAATTACAGTTCCAGTATCTTCTGGTTACCGTTTTCGTGCTGTTTTCCGTTATTCCCACCCTGCTTCACACGGATGTGTTCCCGGTGGAAGAAGGGTATAGCATCTGGTGGCTGGGCATCCTTTACATGCTGGGGATGTATGTTAAAAAGCATGGCTTGCTGACGGAAATGAAAACGCGTCCGTTATGGATGTTTTATGCCGGATTCGTATGTTTTGCCTGGGTTTTCAAGATGGTTCTTAACGTGGTGTCTCCATACCTGATTGGGCAGATCAAGGGCGGTGGAATGTTTATTCGCTATAATTCTCCTTTTATTGTAGGGACGGCGGTTGCCCTGTTGCTGATTTTTTCCCGGATGCATTTTTTCATCCCGAAGGGCTGTCTCCTGTATTTCATGGCTGGCGGCAGCGTCGTTCAGCGTTTATGTGCTGCATTGTAATGCTTTGATAGGAAAATGGTTTTTGTGGGATGTCTTTGAGTGGGCAGCGTCTTCTTCCTCAGCCCTGATGGTTGTGAACGTGTTGGCAATAGCCGCCGTGGTTTATGCCGGATGCGCCTTGGTGGACTCCGTGCGGCGTTATTTATTTAAGCTCATGAACGTGGAAAGGGGCGCCCGGGCGGTGACGGGCTTTTGCGGAAAGCTGGGGCATGCATTCCGGAAGATGTGCCGCCGGATAGATTCGCATCCCTAAGGATGAGGGAATGTCCTGTTCCGGCGGTTCCGGGCGGTTTTTGTCTGGAGCTAGGCTAGTTTTTATTATCGCTTTTATCCAGGAGGGTTTTAAGCCAGGGAATGACCAGGTCTTTTTTGAAGAAATGGTTGCGCGGGTCCACATTGGCGAAACGGAAAAAGGCGTCCCTGTCCAGACCTGCGGGCAATTGGCTGCCGTGCCAGCGTTGGGCAGGGTCCGCAAACCGGGGCTGGTGATGGTACTGGAAATGATCCGGCGCCCCGGCCATACGGTAGGCTGCGGAGATGAGCTGGAAGTCCCTGTCCAGGCCGCCTTCCGTGCAAATGACAGGGCGCGGGCGAGAGCCGCCACGATGTCCGGGAAGTCGAATTGTTTCCAGAAGCCCGGAATGAGGTGGCGGATGGAGTTGGGAGCGGAACGCACGCCCCTGCCGTTGGGCATGGTCATGGTTTTGGCGCGTTCCAGCGTGCGGCACAGAAAGTCGTTATACACGAAGGCAAAGATATCCGGGTTCAGGCTGCCCAGAACCATCATGGGTTCCGTTCCCAGGGAGAAGCCGCTGAGGATAATATGGTTTTTTTGCGCCCAGGGGCGTGTTTTCACCCAATCCAGAATACATTGGTCCGCGTAGGAGGTGTAGCCCAGCCAGCTCCAGTCCATTTCCAGCAGGAAGCGGGCCAGGTTTTCATAATCGTGTGAAGAACGGCCTGCGGCGCGTTCCGCGTCTCCTTCTTCACCCGTTCCGGCATTGTCTACCACAATGGCCGCCCATCCCTGCCTGACATAATGGAAAGCCATGGCGTTGTTGCCCGGCTGCTGTACGGAAGGCTGGTCCAGATCCGGTGATGTTTCCCCCGCCAGCTCTTCCTTGGTCTGGTCTGACCCGGGAATGCAGAATAGCACGGGAACCGGATTTTTGTCTGAAGCGTTGTTCGGCAGGAGCACCAGGAACGGTACGGCGGCTCCCGGGAAGGGATAGGCTTCCCATTTTTCCACCCGGTAGTGTTCTCTTGGCACGGTTTTTACCAGAACGGGGGCGGGGATATCCGCCTGGGGGGGGAATTTCATCAGTTGTTGCATGGCTTTCCGGACTTTTTCCCGCCAGGCGGGGAAATCCTTCGGAGCCATATCCGGGGAAAATTCGCATGCCGGACGCAGTTTTTCCAGCATGGTCTGGACGATGCCCCGGGAGGAAACATGCCGCTGGTCGCTCCGGGATGAATGAAGCACCGCCCAGTCTGCCGCCCGGAATTTTTCACTGGGCGGGGTAAGGGAGAAGGAGGGAAGAGAAAGGGATGCCAATAGAAGAGAGAAAAAAAAACGGCGGGCTGAATAGTCATGAAGCCAGATTGCCATAAAAAGAAGCTTCCATTGCAAGGTTGCAGCGGTGGTCTTTTCAGGTTGTTCCTGACGCATCGGAAGCTTGAGTTTTTCCGGGCAGGGCGGTAGTCTGGCCGCCGTCATGATGGCGGGGGGTAAGAGTCTTGGAAGCCCGGAACCGCGGGTATGCGGCCTGGGCCTGGCTTCCGGCTTCGGCATGGGGGCGGCAGTCCATCTTGCCGGGGTAAGGGAAGGGCGCAGAGTGTTGAAGCCGTTGAGCGAATTGTGGGGCGAAGGTAATCCCTGGGGCGATGTATTGAGCGGATGGATTCCAGACAGGGAATTGTTATGCAGCCGCAGGAACGGCCCTGCTTCCCAGCTGGCGCTGCTGTTGGCGCGCCAGGCCGTGGAGGACGCCGGATGGGGAAGGAAGGAATTGAGGGATGCCGCCCTGATTGTGGGCAGTTCCCGCGGGAATGCTTCCGGCCATGCTGATGCGGCAGGGAGTTGTTAAGAGAGCGCTGGCTATCGGTCTGGATTTGCCTTTGTGCCGGGAGCTGCTGGGGACGTACTGGGCCTCCGGCATGCTTTCCCGCAATGGTTTGAATGATCCCTACGGCCCTCTGGCCGACGGCATGTGCATTTCCGAGGGAGGGGCGGCCATAGCCCTGGAATTGTCTTCTGCTCCAGGTATTTATGTGAAGGATTATCTGGTGAATTCCGATGCCTATAGCCCGCTGGGCATGCCGGAGGACGGAAAGAGCATAGCCGCCCTGCTGGAGGCTGCTTTGAAAAAGTCGGGATGGAGCGGTTCCTCTGACCGTTTGTCCCCATGCCAGCGGCACGGCGGGGAATAGCGTGTCCGAACGGGCTGCTTTGAAAAGGGTTTTTAAAGACGGACTGCCGGATTTGAGGATGATGAAGCCGTGGACGGGGCATGCCATTGGAGGCAGCGGGAATTTTGGAACTGGCCCTGATGCTGGTCTTTGGTGCTGAGTCTGGCTGTGGACGGTTGAATATTGTTGAATAGTGAACGCTTATGAAGAATCCTGAACAGTTTTTGTCAGAGTTGAAGTCTGCGGGGCTGCTGCGCGTCCTGCGGGATGTGGAATGCCTGCCCGGAGGAATGGCCCGTCTGGCGGATGGCCGGAAAGTCGTCAATCTGGCAAGCAACGATTATCTGGGGCTGGCCCACCATCCGTCCCTGGCGGAGGCTTTTTCCCGTGCGGTGCGGGATGAAGGGGCCGGAGCCATGGCATCCCGCCTGGTGACGGGGACGCGGCGGGAACATTCCTGTCTGGAAGAGGCCCTGGCCGCTTTGAAGGGGACTGAAGCGGCGGTCAGTTTTTCCTCCGGTTATGCTACCTCCCTGGGAGTGATTGCTTCTATTGCGGACCGGGAGGATACGGTGCTGATGGATAAGTTGTCCCATGCCAGCCTGATTGACGGGGCGCGTTTGTCCGGGGCGCGTTTGTCTACGTTTCTGCATAACGATATGGAGTCATTAAGAAAAAAACTGCAGCATTTGCGGAACGCGAATCCTTCCGGCGGGATTCTGGTAGTGACCGAATCCGTTTTCAGCATGGATGGAGACCGTGCCCCCTTCGGGAAATTGTGCGTCTGAAGGATGAATTCGGCGCGTTGCTGCTGGTGGATGAAGCTCACGGATTCGGCGTGCTGGGAGAACACGGGGCCGGACTGGCGGAAGAACTGGGCGTTTCCTCCCGGATAGATTTTCAAATGGGGACTTTGAGCAAGGCTGCCGGGGTAAGTGGTGGATATGTGGCCTGTTCCCGCGCCTGGGCGGATGTCATGGTTAATTCCGCCCGGTCCCTGATTTATTCCACGGCTCCTCCTCCCGCTTTGGCCACTGCCGCCCTGGCCGCGGTGGAAGTGATCCGCAGCGGGGAGGGAAAGGAATTGCGCCGCCGTGTTTCCGTGCTGGCAAATAGTTTGTCCGCCGCACTGGGGATGCCGGGAAGGCCTGTTTCTTCCATCTTCCCTGTTGTGGTGGGAGAGAACGATGCTGCCCTGGCTGCGGCGGATGCCCTGCTGGAACAGGGCTTTCTGGCTCCTGCCATCCGTTATCCTACGGTCCCCCGCGGAACGGCCCGGTTGCGCATTACGGTAACGGCTGCGCATGAATCCGGACAGGTCACGCGGCTGGGAACGGCGTTGAAGGAGCTGCTGCATGGGAAATAACGCAGGAGTTGTTTTTGGTTCTCCGCATTAGAGCCGGTTCCTGTTTTTATGCGGGGTCTGCCGGAAATGGGGTTATCCTCATTGATGCTGCCATAAAAGGGGAAGAAGGATATCTGATGCCTGGCGGAACGGAATGACATCCGGATGTCCTGAATGGCAGAGCTTGCATCTTGACAGGAAAGTTTTCTTCCAGTAAGGGGAAAGAATGAAGGTTCCCAAAGGAATTTTCACTGAACCCTATAAAATAACGTTATGATGAATACTTCTGATTCTTCTTCTCCTTCGTCCTGCTGCAGCGGTTCTCCTTCCTGCACGGCCGCTCTTGTTCTCGGCATTATCGCCCTGGTATTGGCATTGATCGGTTTTTTCCCGTGCCTGGGCTGGATTACTCTGATTCCTGCGGGGCTGCTTGCCATTATTGCTCTGATCATGAGCATTGTGGCTGTCAGTAAAGGTTCACCCAAAGGGGCTCTTGTTGTTGCCATTATCGCGTTGGTCCTGTCCGCCGTTGCGGGAATTGTCCAGGCATGGATGGCCAGCGCTACCGTGACTTACATGGAACAGCACCAGGATTATGTGGAAAAAAGGCTCTGGAAATTCAAAAGGAGCTTCGGCAGATGGAGCTGGAAAACAGGGAGCCATTAGGCAGTCCGGGGAGGCGGATGGAATGTCCTCCACGGATGGAACAGGCTCCCAGGATTTGTAGTTCCTGAACCTTTTTAGGAAGATCGGCGATGAATGGCGGGCGCTCTTCATGGCGTTCATGCCGTGATAGCTGGGTGGTCAGGAAAGTATGGCTGCCTGTATGGGCTGTTCTGTCCTGCCTGTTGCTGGCGCCCTCCCTCATGGCGCTGGCAATTAGCCCTGACAGGATGAATTCTCTGGCGGCTTCTGTTGCCGTGCCGCATCGTGAATGCCCGTTGTGCGGCATGACGCGAGGGTATGCGGAAATGGCCCGCGGGGATATACGAGCTGCCTGGGAATGGAACCGCGGCGCTCCGGTCTTGTTTATGGCAGGACTGCTCAATGGAGGGGCTGCCGCGGTTTATTTGGTATGGTGCTGGCGGAGAAGGGCGGGAAGCCGGGAAAAAGGAAAACAGTTCTCTCGCGTAGCATGCCGCAAGGGGAGGAACCGGCTCCCCCCTGGTAAATGACACAGCGGAAGTTTTGAAGCGGGGCCTGGGAAGTTTTTCTGCCTCCTGTTTATTCCCTGTAACGGGGCTGGCGCTTGGTGGTGGGGGGACGGAATGATGTTGAGTTTTTATTGAATGAATTCCATGCCAAATTCCTCGTAGTGCCGAAGATGAAGTTCCACTGCCCAGGTTGAGCGTTTTGCCGGAGGGAGCTGCGTTGTTCCTGAAAAGGAGAGGGGAATGCGGCGCCGGTGTTTCATGCCTTAGGATTATTTTTTGTCAGAAAGGGGAATAGCTTTTCTGGGAACGGCCGGTATTGCCGTTCATGGAAGGAGTATCCTGGGTGTGAAATATTTTGATTTTTCTTTATTTAGGTATTTTGTTGATGATGTTGTTTTATATTAAGTTGTGTAATTTTCTAACATTTTTATTCTAGGCCCGTTTGATTTTATATATATAGTTTTTGGATATTGTATGAATATTTGCATGTCCATCTATAGATCAATCGAATTGCGGAAGAATACATCCGGAAGTTATAAGGTCCGGCTGACTATCGACCGGGGAAGCAAGTTCTGCGGCGCCAGAAAATCTCTTGGTCTCGGCACCCATCGGGAGGATTGCGCCTTAAGACGTGCCTATCTGATGCGATGCCTGCTGTTTCATATGGGATGGTTTCCCGGCGGAAAGATTGCCGTCAGGAATTCAGCCGAATGCGGTATCAAGGATGTGGTTTGGGACAGCATGGAGTGTTCGGAGGACTCCGGAATGTTCAAGCTTGCCGGAAGGGGCTGCCGCATGGCTGCGGATGAAACCATGGCTATCTGGTTTCAGACGAATGGAGATGGGAGGGTTCAATGCCTTCGTTTGCTCATTTCCGGGTGGAGGAAAGATGACCGGGCAGGTGATTTGAGGGTGTTGATTCAGGGGATGCGGCATTGCGCCTCGGAACAGCGCCAGCATCCCTGCCGGATTTTGAATATTGAAATCGGTGCCGGCTCTTTCACGGCGCCCCGGGATGAATGTGTGCTGAAAGGGTAGGAAAACGGATTGTTTCAGATACCGGTTTATTCTGGTTTTATTCGGAGGCCGCCACATTCCGGTTGGGAAATTGGGCCGAATATCCGGCATGCCCGGTCCGGAGTTTATTTGGCCGTTATGGACGACGGGAAGGTTGCCGTATCCCGGGCGAGTTGAAGGCGCGGGAAGAAGGCCGGGAGGAATGGTGTGCTGCCTGCTGGGAAAGGGAGCCCTGTTTTTTCTGCATGAAAAAACCCCGGATGGAATGATTGCCATCCGGGGTTTTGTTTGAAGATTCCGGCTATTTTTTAGCGGGCAGTTTCACCTGAATGTGAATGTCGCGCAGTTGCCGGTCTTCCGCGGCGGCGGGGGAGTCGCTCATCAGATCCGCTCCCCGGTTGTTTTTCGGGAATGCGATGACTTCGCGAATGGATTCCGCGTTGCAAATCATCATGACCAGGCGGTCCAGTCCCAGCGCAAGGCCGCCGTGGGGCGGAGCGCCGAAGCTGAAAGCGTCCAGAATGTGGCCGAATTGTTCGCGGGCCTGTTCTTCCGTGATGCCGAGCGCTTTGAACATGGCGGACTGCAGGTCGCGTTCATGGATGCGGATGGAGCCGCCTCCCAGCTCCGTGCCGTTGAGCACCACGTCGTAGGCCTGCGCGCGAAGGTCTGCGGAGAGTTCCCCGCTGAGCAGTTTTTGTTCGTCTTCCTTGACGGGGCGGGTAAAGGGGTGGTGGATGGCGACCCAGCGCTGCTCTTCCTCATCCCAGCCTACCAGCGGGAATTCAATAACCCACAGAAAGTCGCGTTCCTTGTTGTCCTTGAGCAGTTCCATGAATTCGGCGCATTGCAGGCGCACGCGGCCCAGGATATCGCAGGAGGGTTCCCACGGGCCGGCGGCAAAGAGAACGAGGTCTCCTGTTTCGATGTCCAGGGCTTCCGTGAGTTTTTTGCTTTTCTTCGTCGGAAAGGAATTTGGAGATGGGGCTTCTCCAGTCTTCCTCGCGCACCTTGATGTAGGCCAGGCCTTTGGCTCCGGCTTCCACGGCAGTTTTCGTCAGGGCGTCAATCTGGCCAACGGAGGCGGAACCGAATCCCTTGGCGTTGATGGCCTTGACCACGCCGCCGTTGCTTACGGCTGAGGCGAATACCTTGAAGCCGCTGTTTTCAAAGATGGAGGAGACGTCCGTCAGCTTCATGCTGAAGCGGCGTTCCGGCTTGTCGGAACCGTACTGATCCATTGCTTCCTTCCAGGTCATGCGGGGGAAGGGGGTGGGAATGTCCACGCCCAGGGATTCCTTGTACACGCGTTTGAGCAGGCCTTCCACCAGGTTGTAGATGTCTTCCGGCGTGATGAAGGAAGCTTCAATGTCCACCTGGGTGAATTCCGGTTGGCGGTCCGCGCGCAGGTCTTCGTCACGGAAGCAGCGGGCAATTTGGAAATAGCGTTCCATGCCAGCCACCATGAGCAGCTGCTTGTATTGCTGCGGGGCCTGGGGCAGCGCGTAGAATTTGCCGGGCGCCAGGCGGGAGGGCACCAGGAAGTCCCGTGCGCCTTCCGGCGTGGATTTGGAGAGGATGGGCGTTTCAATTTCCAGAAAGCCGTGCTCGTCCAGATAGTCGCGCGTGGCTTTGGTGACGCGGTGGCGGATCTGCATGTTGCGGGCCATGGCCGGGCGGCGCAGGTCCAGAAAGCGGTATTTGAGGCGCAGGTCTTCGTTGGAGAGGGCCCGATCCAGCTGGAAGGGGAGCACGTCAGCCTTGTTGATGACGTTCAGGGTGTCTGCGGAGACTTCGATTTCCCCGGTGGGGAGGTCCGCATTGGTCGTGTCCACCGTATCCGTTTTCAGGCGGGCGGCCACGGTGCCGGAAATCTGGATCATGTCTTCGGAGCGGAGCTGCTGGGAGGCTTTCGCCACATCCTGATTGACTTCCGGGTGAAAGACTACCTGCGTGATGCCGGAGCGGTCGCGCAAGTCGATAAATATGACGCCGCCATGGTCCCGGACGGAATCTACCCAGCCGATGAGGGTGGTCGGCTTGCCGATGTTCGCAGCGCGCAATTCGCTGCAGGTATGAGTGCGGTATGAGTTCATCTTTATTGAAAATGGAAGAAGGGGAAAGAACGGTGTCAATTGCTTCCGGTGAGTGAAGCCACGGCGTCAAACAGGTCGTCCATGGCGACGGGGGATGAGGTGCGCGCGCCCAGGTCGCGAAGTTCCATGACCGGGAATTCATCTCCCACGATCAAGGCCGCGTGGGCGCCGGATTTAACGGCCTTCTGAAGCTGTCCGTTGACTTTGGTGAGCGTGAGGGGAAGGTCCACACTGTATCCCTGGTCCCGGAGGGCGGAGGCGATGGCAAGAACTTCCGCGCGGCGGCTTTCAGACGCCTGAACCATGAAGATGTCGCAGCCTGCAGAGGCCAGCGCCGCATCTTTCAGCGCCCTGGCATGGGGCGTCTGTTCAATAAGGTGGGTGATGACGGCATCCCCCATGGCAAAGCCGGTTGCCGGCATGTCCACTGCGTTGTTGGAAAGGGCGCCTACCAGCGTGTCGTAACGTCCTCCGCCGGCTACGGCGCGCAGGCTGCGCTGTGTGTCAAAGATTTCAAAAACCAGACCGGTGTAGTAGGCCAGTCCGCGCACTACGGATAAGTCCAGCTTGACATAGCCGTCCAGCCCGCGGGCCGTCAGGTCTTTCATCAGGATGTCATAGCGTTCGGACGCTCTGGCGGGCGGGTTTTCAATAAAGGCCACCAGATCGCCGCGGCTGATATGAAAGGCGTCCAGCTTGCGCTGGCATTCTTCCGGGCGGTCACGTTCAAATTGTCCACGATGCCGAGGAAAGCGGGAATATCCTGTTCCTGCACGCCGTGTTCCGAAGCAAACCTGATCCAGGCTTCCCGGTCAGAGACGCGCACGATGAAGTCGTTTTGCGTAAAGCCCAGTTCCCTCATGCAGTCGATGGCCAGGGCTATCAGTTCGGAATCCGCCCACGCGGAGGCTTCTCCCAGAATGTCCGCATTGAATTGATAAAATTCGCGCAGACGCCCTTTCTGGGGTTTTTCATAACGGAAGCATGAACCGATTTCAAACCACTTGAGCGGTTTGGTGTATTCGCGCTGGTAGGCGGCTGCGATGCGTCCCAGGGAGGCGGTGAGTTCCGGGCGGATGGTGATGTCCCGGTCCCCCTGGTCCGTGAAGCGGAAGAGCTGGGTGGGTAGCTCGCCTCCGCTCTTTTTAAGATAAAAAGCTCCGTGGCTTCCACAGTCGGGCCCTCCCATTCCAGGAATCCGTAACGATGCGCCACCTTCTTCCATGCGTTGAAAAGATAGTTGCGCACGGCGCAGTCCGCCGGTGCAAAATCGCGGAATCCGGGAAGTGGTTGAAAGCGAGCGTCTGGCATAACCTGGAAAAAAAGGATGTTGTCTGAGGACGAAACAGTTTACAGAATTCCTATGCCTTGGCAAGTCCACATGCTTATGATGAAGGAATTTCGGTGGAAACCATATGAATGACTCTATGCAGGAGGATGGGGACGGTTATTCCGGTTTTACATGAAATGAGGAAGGGCGGGAAAGGATTGATTATTGGGGACTTTATTGTTTTTTTTTAATTATCCGGATTTTTTGCGCGGGCTGTGGGGCATGCGGGTTTAAGTGGCCGGGGATTTGTAAACGGATGTCAAACAACAATATTGAACAGCAAGGGGAAATGATAAGAAGGTGTTCGCAAAAGTTTTTCTGCGTATGGAGCATTGCATCTTTCCCTTTATAGAAAAATGTTTTCCTCCCGCGCTAAAAAGAAAACCGGGGCAGTTTTGTTTGATTTCATAGGAGTATGACGTGAAACGAATGAGTTTTTTTTCTCTTTGGGAATCTAATATCAGTATTGATTATGTGTAAAGAATGTGGATGCGGGGGGGAGCTCTCCCATGAAAGTCACGGCCACGGCATGGATGTCCATGTTCCGGTGTTGGATGCCAATGACCGGCTGGCAGAGCGCAACAGAGGTTTTTTTGCTGCAAAAAACCTTTTGGTTATCAATGTTTTTTCTTCTCCGGGGTCAGGAAAGACTTCTCTGTTGCAGAAGACGGCGGAGATGCTCCGCGGCCGTGTGCGCATGGGGGTTATCGTAGGGGATTTGGCGACGGATAATGATGCGGAACGCCTGAGCCGAGCGGATATTCCCGTGGTGCAGATTACAACGGGCACCATGTGCCATCTGGACGCCCGCATGATTGCGGAGGCCATGAAGAAAAAAATGCCTCTGGACGATCTCGACGTTTTGATTATTGAGAATGTGGGCAATCTGGTTTGCCCGGCTTCCTATGACCTGGGGGAAGGCGTGCGCGTGGTGCTGCTTTCCGTGACGGAGGGTGAGGACAAGCCGTTGAAATATCCTCCCATGTTCCATTCTGCGGATGTTGCCCTGGTGACCAAGTCCGATCTGGCGGATGCCGTGGATTTTAACCGTGACGCCGCCCTGGCTGCACTGAACAAGGTGGCTCATCATGCGCATGTGATTGAGGTTTCTTCCAAGACCGGCGAAGGAATGGAGGCCTGGTGCGAGGAGATTGTGGAACGTGCGCGCCGCGCCCGGGAAGGCACGATTCAGCATCATGGCCATCACCACCATTGAACAGGCCGCCGCGGCATTGAAATTTGAGATAGCCGGCATGGTTCAGGGGGTCGGCTTCCGTCCCCATGTGTACCGTTTGGCGGTACGGCACGGATTGAAGGGGTTTGTGCGCAATACGGAGTCCGGCGTGGAGATTCATGTGGAAGGGGGAGCCCGGCGCTCCGGAGCGTTTCTGGACCGCGCTGATGGACGGCCTGCCGGAGCATGCCCGGGTTTATGGAGTGGAGCGGACCGTATGCGAGCCTGCCGGTTTTGAGGAATTCCGCATTGAGGAAAGCGATTCCACCCCCGGAGGCGTTCCGGTGATGCTGCCGGATCTGGCTCCGTGCCCGGAGTGCCTGGAAGAAATGCACAACCCTTCTTCCCGCCGGTATCATTATCCGTTTACCAACTGCACGCACTGCGGTCCCCGCTATTCTATTATTGAGACAATGCCGTATGACCGAGCGGGCACCAGCATGAAGGGGTTCCGAATGTGTCCGGAGTGCCGGAGGGAATACCAGGATGTGGAGGACAGGCGTTTTCACGCACAGCCTATCGGCTGCCCGTCCTGCGGCCCTTCCGTGAAGGTGCTGTTTTCAGATGGTTCAGGACTGGGGTTCGGCCATGGGTTTGATACCCCCGCGGCACAGGCGGCATGGGTGCTGGCGGACGGTTTGATCGTGGCCCTGCTGGGCGTAGGAGGTTTTCAATTGCTGGCGGATGCTTCTTCGGAAGCTGCCGTCAGGCGTCTCCGGCGGTTGAAGGAGCGTGACGCCAAGCCTTTTGCCGTGATGGTGCCGGATGTGGCTGCGGCGGAGAGGCTGTGCCGCCTGTCGGAGGAGGAAAGGCGCCTGCTGGCTTCTCCGGCCGCCCCCATTGTGCTGGCCCGGGGGAGGAAGGATGTGGATCTGGCTCCTTCCGTGTGCATGTTCAGCCGTTTTGTGGGGATAATGCTTCCGTCTTCCCCTCTTCATGCGCTGCTGATGGATGTGTGGGGAGGCCTCTGGTGGTGACCAGCGGGAACCTGAGCGGCGAGCCCCCCCAGCATCATCTCCGTGGAGGAGGGGCTGGAGAAACTGGGCCATGTGGCGGATGTGTTTTTTGGTGCATGACCGTCCGGTAGTGCGGCCCGTGGACGATTCCGTGGTCCGCGTTACGGACGGCAGGGCCATGATGGTTCGCCGCGCTCGCGGATATGCCCCGCGGCCTGTGTGGCGCACATCTGCGGCGGCTCCCGACGTGCTCGCCCTGGGGGCCGGACTGAAGAATACCATCTGCTGGCTGAAAAGGGGCGTGGCTGTCATGAGCCAGCATCTCGGTGACCTGAGCAGTGCGGCTTCTCTGAACGCTTTTGAGCGGACGGTGGAGGCGCGGGCAGAACCCTGGATGCCGTTCCGCAGGTAATTGCCGTGGACGCCCATCCGGACGGCCCCACTTTTGCCCTTGGCCGGCGTCTGGCGCGGAAGTGGAATGCAACGGTTGTCCCTGTGCAGCATCATCAGGCTCATGTGCTGGCCTGCGCCGTGGAAAATGAAACGCCGTTTCCCGCTTTGGGCATAGCTTGGGACGGACGGGGTTCGGTACGGACGGAACGGTATGGGGAGGGGAATTTTTTGTGTTGGAGGAAGAGGGTGAGCCGCGCAGGGTGGCCCGCCTCAGGCCGTTTCTTCTTCCCGGTGGGGACGAAGCGGTTCGGGAACCTTCCCGGTGCGCCTGTTCCCTGGCCCGTCAGATGGGGCCGTGGCGTACGGACGGGCTTGATAAGCGTCTGGAGAGGGGGGATGCCTGTGCGGAAACGCGAGGTTCTGGAGGCGATGATGGCCCGGAATATCCATTGTCCGTCCTCCTCGTCCATGGGGCGGTTGTTTGATGCCGTGGCTTTCTGGTGCGGTTTTGACGGTGCGGCGGGGTGTGAGGGCCATGCCGCCATGATGCTGGAATCATGGGCCGCGGAAGCTTCCGGGGAAAAAATGCCGGGGGACGCGTATGAATGGGTCATGCATGAAGAAGAGGGATTGCTGGAACTGGATTGGCGGCCGCTGATGAAGTCTGTGGATGAAGATTTGTTGGAAGGCGTTTCCCGCGGCTGCATCGCCCGCAAGTTTCATGAGAGCCTGGTGAATCTGGTCTTTGACGTGGCGGAGCGTTTCTGCCTGGATAGGCTGGTGCTGGGCGGCGGATGTTTTCAGAATGCCTTTTTGCTTGAAGGACTGGCGGGAATGGCCCAGTCTAGAAGGTGCCAGTTGGCTCTGCCCCAGCGGGTGCCGTGCAATGACGGGGGAATTTCCTTGGGGCAGGTTGCGGCGGTCGTACGCCAATGGAAAGGATAGAATATGTGTTTGGCCGTTCCCGGAAAGATTGTGAGCGTCAATGAGACGGACCCTTTGTTCAGATTGGGGGTGGTGGACTTTGGCGGCGTGACCCGTGAAGTGAACCTGGCCTGTGTGCCGGAAGCTGTGCCGGGGGATTACGTCATCGTTCACGTAGGCATGGCTCTGAGTGTGCTGGATGAGGAAACCGCTCTTCAAACCCGCAGGGAAATGAGAGAAATTGTGGAAAATACGGATCCGCTGTAGGGAGGGGCGTTTTCCGAATTCAATTAATGATTTATGCAGGATGAGGTCCGGCAGCTGATTGAAGAATTGCGCCACGCTGTGACGCGTCCGTGGGCGGTCATGGAGGTGTGCGGAGGCCAGACGCATGCGATTGCCTCTCTGGGGCTGGAAGAGCTGCTGCCTCCCGGCCTGCGCCTGATTCACGGTCCCGGCTGCCCGGTCTGCGTGACGGCGGTGGAGTTGATTGACCAGGCCGTGGAATTGAGCCTGCGGCCCGGCGTGGTTTTGTGCAGCTACGGGGATATGATGCGGGTGCCGGGTTCCCGCGGGGATTTGTTTTCCGCCAAGGCCGGTGGGGGAAACGTGCTTCTGGTATATTCTCCGCTGGAAGCGGTCGCTTATGCCGGAAGCCATCCGGATACGGAAGTGGTGTTTTTCGCCGTAGGTTTTGAGACGACGGCCCCGGCTACGGCTCTTGCCCTGCAGCAGGCCCGCGCACTGGGGTATGCCAATTTTTCCGTTCTTTGCGCCCATGTGCTGGTTCCCCGGCTCTGGAATGGCTGATGGAGCAGGATGAGGGAAGGCCGGACGCTTTCTTGGCTCCCGGCCATGTCTGCGCCGTCACGGGGGAAATGGATTACGGGCGTTTGGCCGCCCGTTACCGGACGCCCATGGTGGTGACGGGGTTTGAGGCTCCGGACCTGCTCCGCGGCATTCTGATGTGCGTCCGCCAGCTGGAAGCCGGGGGAATATGCAGTGCGGAATGCGTACGGACGTTATGTGAAGCCCGGTGGGAACAGGGCGGCGCAGGAAAGAATGAATGAAGTTTTTGAGCCGGAAGACCGCCATTGGCGCGGTCTGGGGCTGATTCCCGGCGGCGGCATGAGGCTGCGCCGTGAGTGGAATGACATGGATGCCGTTCTGCGTTTTGAATGCGGAACGGGGAGGCAGGGAGCAGATGAAGCTTCCGGATGCCTGGCCGGGCAGGTGCTGAGGGGGCTGATTCGTCCTGGAGAGTGCCCTTTTTTCGGATCGTCCTGTACGCCGCTGGCCCCGCTGGGGGCTCCCATGGTGTCCGGGGAAGGGGCTTGCGCCGCTTATTATCATTATAAAAGAAGTTGATGCCATGTTTGAGTGTCCTGTTCCGGAGCCTGTTTCCGACCGTATCCAGATGGCTCATGGCGGCGGAGGCCGTTTGATGAATGAGCTGATCCGTTCCGTGTTTCTGAGCGCCTTCGGGTGCCCTTCCGGAGGCGTGCAGAATGACGCCGCCGTATTGGAGATTCCTCCGGGGAGGCTGGCGATGACGACGGACAGCTTTGTGGTGCAGCCTTTGGAGTTTCCCGGCGGTTCCATCGGTTCACTGGCGGTGCACGGAACGGTGAATGATCTCGCCATGAGCGGCGCGGAGCCGTTGTATTTGACGGCGGGCTTTATTCTGGAAGAAGGGCTTCCGCTGGAGGTGCTGACCCGCGTGGCGCAGGATATGGCTGCCGCGGCCGTGCGGCGGGCGTCCGTATTGTGACGGGGACACAAAAAAGTGGTGGAGCGCGGAAAGGGGGACGGTATTTACATTAATACTGCCGGGGTTGGCATCGTGCGCCATGGGTTGGAGATCAGCCCTTCTTCCGTTCGTCCGGGGGATTCCGTGCTGCTCAGCGGGGATTTGGGGAGGCACGGCATGACGATTATGAGCCTGCGCACCGGGTTGTCTTTCGGAGACGGCCTGGAAAGTGATTCCGCTCCGTTGCATGAATCCGTGGCCGCCGTCATTCGTGCCGGCATTCCCGTGCATTGCCTGCGTGACGTGACCCGCGGCGGGTTGACCGCCACTCTTGCGGAGATTGCGGAATCTGCCGGCCTGACAGTGAAGCTGAATGAAATGTCCATTCCCGTGCGTGAGGATGTCAGGGCGGCGTGCGGGCTGTTGGGGCTGGACCCTCTTCAAGTGGCCTGTGAGGGACGTTATCTGGCTGTTCTCCCACGGGAGCATGAGGAAGAGGCCCTGAACCTGATGCGCGGCTGCGGCGTATCTGCCGGAGCCTGCGTCATAGGCCGGGTGGAGGAATTGGGGACGGCGCCCCTGCTGATGACGGGACTTCTTGGAGTGGAGCGGGTGTTGACGATGCCTTCAGGAATGCAGCTTCCCCGCATCTGCTGATTCCTGGTGCTGCATGATTGGCGTTTTGTGGCAGGGAAGCGGTGGAACCCGCTTCCCTGCCGGTCCGGTGTTTCATAGGGGTTGCCGGAGCGGCTCTGTGCGCTTCCGGGGGAAAGCGCAGCCGGCTTGGTATGGGGAACTGGTTGTTGGGAGATGGTTCAGGAGGGAGTGTCTTTACCTGTCCCGGCATCGGGCAACGCTTTTAATGCCGCTTTGGCCTGTGCATGGTCCTGGGAGGCTGCCTTTTCCAGCCATTCCCGGGCAGTTTCCAGGTTTTTTTCCACGCCGAATCCGTACAGGCAGATGATTCCCATATTGTATTGCTCGGAGGCGTAGCCGGCTCTGGCGGCGCGAAGATTCCTGTTTTGCCATTCCCTGGCTTCCGCTTCCGTGAAGTCCTGGCTCTTGCAGAATTGGTCCCACGTTTTTCCGAATTTCATGGCAGCCCTCGCAAATCCCGACAGGGCGGATTTTCTGGTGTATTCATCCGCCAGGCGCATGTTTTTTTCCACGCCGTCGGGTCCCAGCCTGTACAGGTGGGCCAGTCCCCAGTATCCGTTGGGGCTGCCCAGATCCGCCGCTTTTTGGAAGAGCTGCAGCGCGTCCGGGTATTTTTTATGGGACATGGCGAATACCGCATTGGCCCAGGAAGCGTTCCGCTTTGATGAATTCGTAAAATTCGGGGAATAGCAGCCCATTCGGATTTAAGTTTGTTCCTGTCTTTCCTGGATTTGGGAGGCATGCCGGAAGGCGGGGATATTCGGAAAACGGGAATGTAGCCGGAAGCGCCCATATTGGCCCAGCCCGGCCATCAGAAAGCAGCCCGGCTGGAGGCGCCACGTGTGCATGTACAAAAAACGCGCTCTGCTGGCAGAGATTCCTTCTCGATCCAGTCCGGCAGGTTCATGGGGGGCCGTAAAGTCCCGTCAGGCCGTTCAGCATGCGCTTGTACAGGGATTTCAGGCGCGTATCGTATTCCTCTTTACCCGCTTTGGTGGTGGAGTAAAAGGAAACGGCTTTCAGACCTCCATCCTTTCCGTACTCGAAATGCAGGGAGAAGAAAAAAGGCCTCCAATAGGTTTTTTTTCGTCTTGTAGGCTCCGTTCAGCCCTGTACGGCTCAGGTAGGCGTCTGTTTCCGGCCCTTCCAGGGATTTGCAGGTTTTCAGGGGAATTCAGAAGCTGGGATTCCTGCAAACCTGTTTCCAGGGGCCGTAAAGAGGCGAGGCGGCGCCGCAGGAAGCTGTATAAAGCACAGCCATGTAGCGATAGCAATTGGTCAATTTCATGGGATAGATAGGGCAGGGATGGAAGTGGTGCTTCAATAGCGGATTAGGAATCCGAATGAAGTGTTCAAAGATGTTTCTGTGAAAAGCAAGTATATTACAATCAATAATTTATATTTTGTTCTAACAAATTTATTCTGTTGAGGGTTGTATCCGGGAAAATGATGGATGATTTTGGAGAAATGCATTTGGTATGAAAAACTGATATTGACGTCGGATTCCTAATCCGCAGTGTTTAAAATAGGTTGAAAAATGTTGTTTAATCTTTTTTGTTATCAGCATATTAAAAATATGCATCCTGTTTTCCTGAAGTGAAAAAGGAGGAAAGGCGCGTCTGTTGTCCCGCCTCATTCTTCCGTTTTTTTACATGGGAATCGTTATTATTTTTATTAAAAGTCTTTCTGAATATTCATTCATTTCCGTTTTGTGTATCCCATATGCATGCATTGTGGCGGATTTCAAATCCGCATGTCAGCGAAAAAAGGAATTGGTGTTTCCTTATTGATTTTATTATCAATGGATAAAATCAATATTGGGGATTGTTTCTTTCAGGATGCGTTGTGATTTTTTTCTTTCTCTATACGATGAAAGTCCTTTTTTCTCAAAAAATTTGATTGACTGCGGATTTGAAATGCGCAGATGAACGCGCATGGATTGAGAGCGTTTGATATTCAATGGACTGTTTCTTTTTTTGCAGTAATACGCAGTTTTGGAAGATGTCCTGATAAAAAAAGAGGGCTCATGATACGTACCCGTACGGGAAAAACGGGAAGGCCGTGGCGGCATTGCTCCGGAGCGGCTGTTGATTCTGCCGGGGCTGCGGGCATAACCGGATGTTTGTGACGGTTTCGTTTCCGGCCGCATCTTGTTTGAGGAAGCCATTCCGCTCATGGTATCGGTACATGAGAATTGATGTGGTAACGGATACGTATGAACCTGATGTAAATGGAGTGGCCCTGACGCTGGGGCGTCTGGTCGGCGGCCTCCGGATGCGCGGGCATTTGGTGCATGTGATGAGGGCTTCTGAACGGAACGGCTCTTTCAACCCTGGGGAGACGGCTATGCCGTCCCTTCCCCTCCCCATGTACCATGAGGTGAAGATAGGGCTGCCTTCTGCAGACAGGTTCCGCGCCAGATGGATGAAAAAAAGGCCGGATGTGGTATACGTGGCTACGGAAAGCCCCATGGGAGCGTCTGCCGTGAAGGCCGCCCGTACGCTGGAGGTTCCCGTGGTGATGGGATTCCATACCAATTTCCACCAGTATATGAAGGATTACCATTTCTCCAGACTGGAAACGGCCGCCGTGAATTACCTGCGCAAACTCCACAACAGGGCAGGGATGACAGTGGTTCCCACGGAGGAAATGCGCCGTACGCTGGAAGGGCTGGGGTTTGAACGCCTTTCCGTCATGGGGCGCGGAGTGGATGCCGTCCTGTTTGATCCCGCCAGGAGGGATGCTTCCCTGCGCCAGTCATGGGGCGTCTGGCGGGATGAAGTGGTATTTGGCGTCGTGGGGCGTCTGGCGCGGGAAAAGAACCTGGTGGCGGCCCTGGGGCTGTACACGCGCTTGCAGAGGGAGTTTCCGGATTGCGGCATGAAAATGGTGGTGGTAGGGGACGGCCCCATGATGAACAGCCTGCGCAGTGAGTTTCCTGATGCCGTTTTTTGCGGAATGCGCCGTGGGGAAGACCTGGCGCGCCATTATGCCGCCATGGACGTTTTGCTGTTCGCCAGTGAGACGGAAACTTTCGGGAACGTTTTGCTGGAAGGCATGGCCAGCGGTTTGGCTACGGTCAGCTACCGGTATGCCGCTTCCGCGGATGTGGTGCTGGACGGCATCAACGGCCTTCAGGCGGAGAAAGGGGATGAAGAGGGGTTTTATTCCGCCATGCGCCGTCTGCTGGAAGACGGGGAGATGATTCGGAGGCTTGGGAAACAGGCCCGCAGGACGGTGAATTCCAGAACTTGGGATTCCATCCATGACAGGTTTGAAGAACTGCTGGCTTCCGTGGCCCGGGAGGAAAACGGGACCGGCTGCGCCCGCCCCCCGCGGGATGCCGTGCTGGAATGCCGCACGGTTTTTTTGTCGGACCTTCATCTGGGAACGAAAGACTGCAAGGCGGACGAATGCCGGAAATTTCTGAAACATGTCCGGGCTGGAAAAATTGTGCTGGTGGGGGATATTGTGGATGCCTGGGCTTTGTCCCGCGGCAGCCGCTGGCGGCGGAGGCATACGCGCTTTGTCCGCACCTTGTTGAGAAAGATGGAACAGGAGGATGTGGAAGTCCTGTACCTGCGCGGAAACCACGATGATATTCTGGAAAAATTCCTGCCTTTTCATCTGGGCGGTTTGAAAATTGCCAGGGAGTACGTGCACCAGGCTGTGGATGGAAGACGCTACCTGTGCGTGCATGGAGACGGTTTTGACGCCATTTCCACCAATCACCGGTGGCTGGCGATGCTCGGCTCTCTGGGTTATGACGTTTTGCTGATGGTCAACAGGTTTTACAACAAATACCGCGCCTGGCGGGGCAGGGAATATTATTCCGTTTCCCGCGCCATCAAGGGCCGCGTGAAATCCGCCGTCAATTTTATCGGAAAATATGAGGAACAGCTTCAACGCCTGGCGGTAAAGAGGCAGTGTGACGGCATCATCGCCGGGCATGTGCATCATCCGGCGGATACCATGGTGGGAAAGGTGAGGTATCTGAATTGCGGGGACTGGGTGGAAACCATGAGCGCAGTGCTGGAATACGGCGACGGCCGTATGGAAACGGTGCTTTACAAGGATTTTATGAAGCGCCTGGCATATGGCAAATGCGGAACCATGGAGGACGCGGAAACTTCTCCCGGCACGGGGGATTCATGACGGAACGGCCTTTATCCGGTTTCCCCCCGGAAGTGGGACAAAATGACTTTGTGTGACATTTTGTCTCTTTTCTGGTGTGACATTATGTCCCGTTTTCCTTTGTCGGGAAAATAGAGGAATGAAAGGAAAAACAGCGTAATATGATTATAATATGACATTTGCGTTTATTTTTCAGTATGCCTTGCCAGATTGGCATGCCATTTGCAACAAAGAGGCAAGAATATGAGTTTGCCTGCATGATGCTTCAGGTCATGAGGAAATCAAATCTCAACGAAATCCATTCAAAACAATCTAAAATAACGATATGGCTAAAATATTAGGAATCGACCTTGGCACGACCAACTCGTGCATGGCTGTGATGGAAGGCGGTCAGGGTACCGTACTTGAAAACAGCGAAGGTGCGCGCACCACTCCCTCCATTGTTGCTTTCACCAAAAGCGGTGAACGCCTCGTGGGGCAGGCCGCCAAACGTCAGGCGGTAACCAACCCGAAAAACACCGTGTTTTCCTCCAAGCGCCTCATCGGCCGTAAGTACAGTGAACTGACGGAAGAAGATAAAAAGGTGCCGTACGAAATTGTGGAAGCTCCCAACGGAGATGCCTACATCCGCGTGGATGTGGGCGGTGAAAAGAAGACCTTTTCCCCCCAGGAAATCGCTTCCATGGTGCTGGCCAAGCTGAAAGCCGATGCGGAATCCAAACTTGGCGAAACGATTACGGAGGCCGTGATTACCGTCCCCGCCTATTTCAATGACGCCCAGCGCAACGCGACCAAGGCCGCCGGTGAAATCGCAGGCCTTAAAGTGCGCCGCATTATCAATGAACCGACGGCGGCGGCCCTGGCCTACGGCTTGGACAAAAAGTCCAATGAAAACATTGCCGTATATGACCTCGGCGGCGGCACCTTTGATATTTCCGTGCTGGAAATCGGCGACGGAGTGTTTGAGGTGAAGGCTTCCGACGGTGACACCCACTTAGGCGGCGATGACTGGGACAACGCAATCATCAACTGGATTATAGGCGAGTTCAAGAAAGACTCCGGCATGGATCTTTCCAACCAGCCTGATGCCATTCAGCGCATCAAGGAAGAAGCGGAAAAGGCCAAGATCGCCCTTTCCTCCACCCAGAGCTATGACATCAGCCTGCCGTTCATCACGGCGGACGCTTCCGGTCCCAAGCATATCCAACTGACGCTGAGCCGCCCCAAGCTGGAACAGCTCACGGAAGACCTTCTGGACCGCACCCGCAAGCCTGTGCTGGACTGCATTGCTGCGTCCGGGTTGAAAACCGGGGACATTGACGAGCTGGTGCTGGTGGGTGGCATGACCCGCATGCCCGCCGTGCAGGAAATGGCCCATACGCTGGCCGGCAAGGAACCCCACAAGGGCGTGAACCCGGATGAAGTGGTGGCCCTGGGCGCCGCTATTCAGGGCGGCGTGCTTCAGGGGGACGTGAATGACGTGCTTCTGCTGGACGTGACTCCTCTGACCTTGTCCATTGAAACGATGGGCGGCATCGCCACTCCGATGATCGAACGCAACACGACCATTCCGGTGCGCAAGAGCCAGGTGTTCTCCACCGCCGCTGATAACCAGCCCGCCGTGGATATCCGCATTTGCCAGGGCGAACGCAAGATGTTTGAGGATAACAAGCTCCTCGGCAACTTCAAGCTGGACGGCATTTCCCCCGCTCCGCGCGGCGTGCCGCAGATTGAAGTGACCTTTGACATTGACGCCAACGGCATTCTGCATGTATCCGCTAAGGACAAGGGCACCGGCAAGGAGCAGAAAATTTCCATCCAGGGCTCCAGCGGCCTTTCCAAGGATGAAATTGAGCGTGCCAAGCGCGATGCGGAAGCCCACGCGGAAGAAGACAAGAAACGCGCTGAGGAAATTGACATCATTAACCAGGCTGACTCCCTCTGCTTCTCCGTGGAGCGCCAGCTTAAGGATATGGGGGACAAGCTGCCCGCAGACCTCAAGCGTGAAATAGAAGACAAGGTAACGCGTCTCAAGGAAGCCGTCTCCAAGAAGGACGTCAAGGCGATCAAGGCTGGCAAGGAAGACCTGGAATCCCGTCTGGAAGCCCTGTACAAGGCGGCGGAAGCCGCCCAGCAGTCCGCCGGGGCAGCCGGCCCCATGCCGGGCGCCCCTGCCGAAGAAGAGCCTTCCGACGGTCCCCGCAAGGCGAAAGGCCGCGTGGTGGACGCTGAAATCGTGGACGACGATAAATAAGCAACCCCCTTCCCGCCGGAGGGGGAAGCAATTCCCCCTCCGGCGGAACATTACATCCCGTATTACTCATCTACAACAACATCAAAAAACATACTATGGCAAACATCAAACCCCTAGGACAACGTGTGCTGGTCAAGCGCATTGAAGCTGAAACCAAGACGGCCGGCGGCCTGTTCCTGCCGGACACCGCCAAGGAAAAACCCCAGGAAGCCGAAGTGATCTCCGTAGGCACCGGCGGCCGCGATGAAAAAAGGCGCCCTGATTGAATTTACCGTGAAGCCCGGAGACCGCGTGCTTATTTCCAAGTACGGCGGCACGGAAATCAAACTGGACGGGGAAGACTACCTTATCCTGTCTGAAAACGATATTCTGGCCATCATCGGCTAAATGGCACCACACACACATTCAACATCATTTTAAATATTTAACATTATGGCTAAACAAATCCAATTTGACGAAACCGCCCGCCAGGCTCTGCTCCGCGGCGTGGAACAGATTGCCAAGGCTGTCAAGAGCACGCTGGGCCCTGCTGGCCGCAACGTAGTGATTGACAAAAAATTCGGTTCCCCCCTCATCACCAAGGACGGCGTAACCGTGGCCAAAGAAATTGAACTGGAAGACCCGTTTGAAAACATGGGCGCCCAGCTTGTCCGGGAAGTATCTTCCAAAACCAATGACGTGGCCGGCGACGGCACCACTACCGCTACCGTGCTGGCTGAAAGCATTTACCGCGAAGGCCTGCGCAACGTTACTGCCGGGGCCAACCCCATCTCCCTCCAGAGGGGCATCATGAAGGCTGCGGATTCCGTTGTGGAAGAACTCAAGAAGATCAGCAAGCCTGTCGACTCCAGCAAGGAAGTGGCCCAGGTCGCTACCGTCTCCGCCAACTGGGACGCTGAAATCGGCAACATCATCGCGGAAGCCATGGACAAGGTGGGCAAGGACGGCACCATCACCGTGGAAGAAGCCAAGGGCATTGAAACTACGCTGGACGTGGTGGAAGGCATGCAGTTTGACAAGGGATATCTGTCTCCCTACTTCGTGACGAACGCGGAAACGATGGAAGCGGTGCTGGAAAACCCCTACATCCTCATCCACGAAAAGAAAATCAACAACCTGAAGGACTTCCTTCCGCTGCTTGAAAAAGTGGCCAAGAGCGGCCGGCCCTTCCTGGTAATTGCGGAAGACATTGAAGGCGAAGCCCTCGCCACCCTGGTAGTCAACCGTCTGCGCGGCGTGCTGAACATCTGCGCGGTCAAGGCTCCCGGCTTCGGCGACCGCCGCAAGGCCATGATGGAAGACATCGCCATCCTTACCGGCGGCAAGTGCATCACGGAAGACCTGGGCATCAAGCTGGAAAACGTGGGCATCGAAGACCTCGGCCAGGCCAAGCGCGTGGTTGTTTCCAAGGATGAAACCGTTATCGTGGAAGGTTCCGGCAAATCTTCCGATATTGAAGCCCGCATTTCCCAGATTCGCCGCCAGATCAAGGACACCACGTCCGACTACGACCGCGAAAAACTCCAGGAACGCCTGGCCAAGCTGTCCGGCGGCGTGGCCGTCATCCACGTGGGTGCCGCTACGGAAACGGAAATGAAGGAAAAGAAGGCCCGTGTGGACGACGCCCTGCACGCTACCCGCGCTGCGGTGGAAGAAGGCATCGTTCCCGGCGGTGGCGTGGCGCTGATTCGCGCCCAGAAAGCCATTGACACCCTCAAACTGGAAGGTGATGAAGCAACCGGCGCCCAGATCGTTTATCGCGCTGTGGAAGCCCCGCTCCGCCAGCTGGCCTGCAATGCCGGCCGCGAAGGAGCCCTCATCGTCGCCAACGTGAAAGGCATGAAGAATACTGCCGAAGGTTACAACGTGGCCACGGACAAGTATGAAGACCTGCTTTCCGCCGGCGTGGTGGATCCGACCAAGGTGACCCGTTCCGCTCTGCAGAATGCGGCCTCCATCGCCGGCCTGCTGCTTACCACGGAATGCGTCATTGCTGACAAGCCCGAGAAGAAGAGCTGCAGCTGCGGCTCCGGAGCTTCCGACATGGGCGGCATGGGAGGAATGGGCGGCATGGGCATGATGTAAGCCCCGTCCGTTTCTTCGAGACCAAGGCAATCGGCTTCAAGGCTCCCCGGTTTTTCCGGGGAGCCTTTTTTAATATGCTTCATCAGGAGCCGGTTTCGGGAAAAAAGCTGCACAGGATGTTCAGAGTTTAGAAAAATATTGAATGATTATAGAACATATTTGTCTAATCATAACATGAAAAAGCTGCATAAGAACATATTGTTTGCGGCGGCGGTACTGGTCATGCCTTCTGCCCTGGCCGATATCCCGGAGTCTTCCGTTCCGGCTGCCGCTGTTTCCAGTATCAAGGGTGCTTATCCGAACGCCGGTCCCATTGAATGGGACTCTGAAATGCATGGCATGGAAAGGATCTACGAAGCCGAATTTAGAATTAACGGATTCCAGTTTGACGTGAAGATTGCTCCTGATGGGAAAATTGTGAGGATTAAGGAAGAAATAGCTGCTTCCTCTCTTCCGGAAGCCGTCCGTGCGTCCGTTTTGAAGCGTTATCCGGGATGCCGGATTAAGGAAGCGGAAAAAATTACTGAAGGAGAACTTGTCCGTTACAAGGTGGAAGTTGCGGACAGCCGTGACGATTATGATGTGCTGATTGCCCCTGACGGAAATATCCTTCATGTGGACCGTTAGGCTTTTTGTTTTTTACATTTAATGAAAGCGGGAGGAGGGCGGATGAATCCGCTCTCCTCCTTTTTTGAGGACCGGAAGCAGGGGCGTATGGGAAAATGTGACGGAATGTTCACGTTTTAAAACGGGCGTGCGGGAGCGGCCTCCTGTAATAGAGGGCCGTTTACTACGCATATGGACCCGATCTATTACTTTATCATAGGACTGATACTGGTGTTATCCTGCTTCGACCTCGTTGTCGGAGTTTCCAATGACGCCGCCAACTTTTTTTGAACTCCGCCGTCGGTTCCAAGGCCGCTCCGCGCAGGACGATTGTGCTGGTGGCCGCTTTGGGTATCATCATCGGCTCGCTGTTCTCCAGCGGCATGATGGAAATCGCCAGAAGCGGCGTATTCATGCCGGCCCGGTTTTCCTTCCATGACATCATGTTGATCTTTCTGGCGGTCATGTTGACGGATGTTATACTGCTGGACGTTTTCAACACGTTCGGCCTTCCCACTTCCACCACGGTTTCCATTGTTTTTGAACTGCTGGGCGGAGCCGTGGCCGCAGCTCTCTTTAAAATTTGGTCCGGGGAACCGGGAGTCGCTCAGGAATTGTCCAGCTACATCAATTCCTCCAAAGCTCTGGCGATCATCTCCGGCATTTTTTCCTCCGTTTTTATCGCTTTCATTTGCGGGATAACGGTTATGTGGATTTCCCGCCTCATCTTCTCCTTCAACTATCAAAAATCCTTCAAATACCTGGGCGCCGTCTGGTGCGGCGTGGCCCTGACGGCTATCACCTACTTCGCCATTTTCAAGGGGCTGAAGGGAAGCACGCTGGTCACCAAGGATATGATCCACCACCTGGACGCCCATATCTGGCTGTACGTTTGCTGCCGCCTGGCATTCTGGACCGTCCTGATGGCCGTGCTCCAGAATCTTTGCAAAGTCAATATCCTGAAAGTATCCGTTCTCGCGGGCACCATGGCCCTGGCCCTTTCCTTTGCCGGGAATGACCTGGTCAACTTCATCGGCGTTTTCATGGCGGGGCAGTCTTCTATGGAAATTGCGGCCGCCGCAGCAGCGCAGGGGGCGGACCTTACCACTCTGTCCATGGGCGGTCTGATGGCCCCCGTCACGGCGGATTGGCGTTACCTGCTGGGGGCGGGCGTCATCATGGTGCTGGCCCTCATGTTCTCCAAAAAGGCGCAAACCGTTACGGATACGGAAGTCAATCTGGCGAGGCAGGGCGGGGGAGTAGAGCGGTTCGGCTCCGTCCCCCCGGCCCGCATGGCGGTGCGCTATGCCCTGAATGCTTCCCGCGCGGTGGAAAAAAATCATGCCCTCCTGCGTCGGGAGGTTTATTGAAAAACGCTTCCGGCCTGTGCCGGAAGGGCCGGATAACGGTGCATCTTTCGACCTCATTCGCGCTTCCGTGAATTTGACGGTGGCTGCCCTGCTGATTTCTCTGGCCACGTCCCTTCGGCTTCCCCTTTCCACCACGTATGTGACGTTCATGGTGGCGATGGGTTCCTCCCTGGCGGACAAGGCCTGGGGGCGGGACAGCGCCGTGTATCGCATCACCGGAGTGATTACGGTGATTTCAGGGTGGTTCTTTACGGCCTTTGCCGCGTTTTCCATGTGCTTCATTGTGGCGGCCTGCATCCTTTATGGCGCTCTCTTCGGCATCATCGCCATGTGTTCTCTGGCGGCTTTCCTGCTTCTGAAAAGTTCCAGGCTCCATCGCAAAAGAACCCAGGCTGCAGCTCAGGCGCAGGCCGCCAATTACCGGGACCCGGCTGCCGCCGCACGCTACAATGAGGAAATTATTGAACTGATGAAGCGCATGGCGGAAATCTATGAAATGAATCTGGAGGCCCTGAACGTGGAGGACCGGAAGCGTCTGAAAAAACTCCGGAAAGAAGCTCGCGGCATCCGCCGTTCCCTGAGCGATAAAATGGCGATGGAAGTTATGCCCGTCGTCCGTGAACTCCCGGACAAAGAGGCCGACCGAGGCAAGCGCTATGTGCAGATGGTGGAATACGCTACCTCCGTCTTTGAATCCCTCTCCAACATTACTACGGCCAGCCATGCCTATATAGACAACAACCATGAAGGGCTGGATTTGGAAAGGATAGAGCTTCTGCGGGGAATGAACAGCCGTGTTTCTTCCCTCTACCCCCGTTTCCGGGAAATGATGGAAAGCAATGACTATACCGGGCTGGACGAATGCCTGGCAGGCATGGACGCCCTGGATGAGGAATTTGCGGAAGCCGTCAAACAGCAGATTATTCTGCGTCCGGAAGACGCCTCCGATATGCGACGGGCGCTTCTCTATCTCAACCTCCTTAATGAAACCCGGGCGATGATCCGCAAAGTGCTTCTTCTTGCTAAAATCCAGAGGAAATTTGTTCTTGGCTGGTAGCCTCTCCCTGTAATTCATGTCCGTGCCGGCGGCGAATGCTTCCGGCACGGACGTATTGCCCGGACTGTTCCCGTATTGGGAGAGGCTGCCAGGTCTTTTTTATTCACACGGAACAAGGCTTCTTTGCGGATAAATCATGTCTTCTGCCTGTGGGACAATGTCTTGAAAGGCCGTTTCCAGGCGTTGCCATGTATGTTGCCGTCTCAAAGAAAAACAAAAACGCAAGCTTTGATAAACAATAACTTGCGGAACAAACTGGTACGGGCGATGGGAATCGAACCCACGTCTCAAGCTTGGGAAGCTCGCGTCCTACCATTGAACGACGCCCGCATGAAATGCGGATGCCTATTTAGCGGCAGAAGACCCGGATGTCAAGACCACAGAAAAAACGTATCCTCTTTTTTTGTTATTTTGACGCAGTAATGAAAAAAAAAAAACTTGTCTTATTCCGTGATTTGAACATAATGCGTTCGTTGCGCGGGTATAGCTTAATGGTAAAGCTCCAGCCTTCCAAGCTGATTATACGGGTTCGATTCCCGTTACCCGCTCCATTTTTTTATTAAATTCACTTGCTAAATACTTCCTTTATGAAAGCCAGGTTCGTGACAAAGGCGGCGCTTAGTGCGCTGGCACTTGCGTTTGCGGGTACCCTTCCCGGTGTGGCTCAGCAAACTGCTGCTCCGGCTGTTGATTCGGTTAAAGCCTCCGCTGTTGAAAAGGTTTTTATTGTGAAAATGGCGGATATTGTTCAGGCCGGATTGAAGGCCGGTGCTCTGGATGTGAAAGCAGTGTCCGGAGTTTTGAATGAGGCGGTTAAGGCTGACGTTTCTGACCGTGTGATGGGGGCGATGGTGTCCATGGCTGCGGGGGCTTTCCCTTCCAGCGCTCCTGCCGTTGCTTCCGCCGCTGTTCGGAGTTACGGATCCAATATAAGGGAGGGGCATGTGCGCAATGTGATCGCTTCCGCTGTTTCTTCCCAGTCTAACCCGTATGCGTCCGTGGCTCCCATTTCGGAAGCGGTTGAAAAGGTTCTGGGTAATTCTCCGGTAGCCGCTGCTGTTTCTTCCATTGCTGTGGATGTGGCAGCTCAGACCCCTGACAATCCTCTCTCCGGGGAAACTGTTCAAGGTTCTGGTCTGGCAAGTCCTGACGAAGGTATTTCTGAGGGGTGTTTGGTTCTGCCGGGCGGTCTTACTGTGGGCGGCACGCCCACCAGCCCTGCTCCCGTGTCCAATCCTGCTGGCAATTAACCTGATTCTTATTTAATAAATAGCATGAAGAGTCTTTTTTATCTCTCCCCTGGTGGCCGCCGGCATGTTTGCCGTCCATGCCAACGGGCAGTCTCTGTACACGCTGGCGGGTCCGGTGGGTCTGGAAGAGTCCCTTCCTCTCAAGTGGTTCTTCAACCTGGCGGGAGGGTATGACGACAATGTCAACGCCTCCAATTATAACAAGCAGGAATCCGCGTTCATCAGTACGGACATAGGGTGCTCCCTGGCCAACTACGATGCCGTGACCCAGTATTCTTTCTCCGCCAAGCTGGGGGGTATTTTTTACCTGAAAGACCTTGATGGCGGAACGAATGAAGCCCTTTCCAATTCCACGCTGTCCGCCAAACTTTCCCATAGTTTTGACCAGACGTTGCGTTATAACGGCAGCGTCTCCTTCGCATGGCAGCCGGAACCCAAATATTCCAACGGTATTGCCAATGCCCGCCGGGACGGCGACTACATTTACGTGTATGTTTCCAGTTCCGTGAGCAAGGCGTGGACTTCCCGCTATTCCACGACGCTGGGCGCCAATTTCTCCATGATCGACTATCAGGAGGATTCCGCCAAGACGGATAACCGCGATTATGTTGGCATGAATTTCACCAACCGGTACAAATGGACGGAACGTCTGGCTGTTTCCCTGGGCTGGACGGGATCCTACTGTAATCGCGAATACGGCAATAACGAATTTTCCAACTTCGTCATGGCCGGCGCTGAATACGCGGTGAGCGAAAATACCTCCGCCACGCTGCGCGTAGGTCCGCAGTTCAAGTATGTCGAGAATTACGGAACAAAAACCTATCCTTCCGCGGGAATTCGGCTTAAACCACCGCTTGAGCGACCGGTTCATGCTCGGAACGTTCGTCCGTTATTCCAACGAAGCGGTGAATACCTACATTCCTTACAACGGCGCCAGCTATTATTCCAATGAAACATGGCGTTTCGGGGTACACAGCACGCTGAAGCTGACGCACCGCGTCAGTCTGAATTGCGGAGTAAACCTGGTTGCCAGCGATTATACGCGTCCGAGTTCCATCAGCAACAGTGACACGTCCAACCTGACTTTCAATGCTACCGCCGGTATCAAGCTTCTGCTGACGAATGCCCTGGCCCTTACGGCCCAATATTCTTACACGAACGGTTCCTACAGCGGCTATAACTACCCGATGCCCTCCTACAACCGCAACGTGTTCTCCTTCGGCGTGAATTACAGCTTCTAAGTCTTGACTGACCATTAATGCCTTTACTCCTCTAATTGCGAATTTTTCATTCACAATTAGAGGAGTTTTTATCTTACTGCCTTACTATATTTCATGAATGCCCAGGATCAGCAGAACAGTGATCGCATCGTACGCAATATTGACTATTTGCAGGTTTTAAAAAATCGCTGGAAGGAAGTCTTTCTTGTTTTCCTTCTGGTGCTGGTCATTTCCGTGGTAGTGACTTTCCTGATGCCGCCCTCCTACCGGGCGACCAGCCAGTTTCAGATTAAACTGCCCAAGCCTGTGATGGATATCGGCAGGGGAGGGGACGTGGTTGCCACTTCCAACGTGACGGCCAACTACATTCCCATGCAGTATTCCGTGCTGACTTCCGCCGAAGTGCTTAAAGTGGTATCCAGAAAACTGAACCTTGCCGCGGAATGGGGGATGACGGATGAAATGGCGGCGACTAATCTGGCCGACATGATCAAGGTGGCCCCCGTGCGCGCCACGGACCTTGTGGACGTCATTGTTTCCGGTCCGGACCCCAAACTGGTGCAGAATATCGCCAAGGCGGTGCCTGAGGCGTACAAGCAGGACCGTGAAATGCGCGAAAACCGTCTGGTGGAAACCGCCATCAAGAGCCTGAAGGATGTCCTTCGGGAACAGGAGGATGCCGTCAATGAAAAAATGATGGCTCTCAAAAAGCTGATTGCGGAGAGTTCCTACCTGCCCACGTCCTGGAGGAACGGTGAACACCGCAGCACCCTGACGGCCGGTATGGAAGAAGAGGAATTCCGGAATGCCAAGGCGCAGGCCATGGATTTTGAAAGGAGGGAAAAGGAACTGGCTTCCTATGTGCAGGAATTGCAGCGTCTGCCCGACGACAAGTTGCTGGATTACGTGATCAGTTCCGACCTGCTGAATGCGGAGACTGTGGGTGCGGACGCTCTCCGTAAGACCTATGCTGAATTTTCCGACAAGCTCAAGGAAAAGGAAAATCTGAAATCCCAGAACATCGGCGCCAGGCATCCCAAAATGCTGGCATTGCTGGAAACGGAGAGAATTCTGGGGGATAAGCTGAACAAGGAATTGATAGGCCTGCGTTCTTCCCTGAAGAGCAAGCTGGAAATGGTTGCCGCGAGCCGGAAGCACTGGGAGGCTACCGTCGCCCAAAAAGAGGAAGATCTTCAGAAGCACGTCCTGCAGGTTCCCATGTATGAACAGGCCAGCCGTGATTATGACGCTGCGCTGGACCAGCTTAAGGAACTGGACTCCCGATACAAGGATGAGATTGCCCGTTTGCGCGTGCCCCGTGAGGCGATTGAAATGTATCAGCTGCCGACCTACCCTGTTGCGCCCTACAAGCCGAATGTGACTATTAACCTGGCGGTGGGAGCGGGCGCCGGTCTGTTGCTGGGCATCGGGTTGGCCCTGCTTCTGGAATTCATGGATACCTCCGTGAAAACCATGGAAGACGTGGAACGGGCTCTTCAGGTTCCCGTACTGGGCATTATTCCCAAGAATGTGCCGATTCTGCATTCATCCGATGCCATGGGGCCGGATGCGGAAGCCTACCGCATTTTGCGGACGAACATAGAATTCAACAAGAAAGGCCTGGAGGAAATTTCGCTGACCTTTGTTTCCGGCAGCGCCGGGAAGGGAAGACCACCACTCTGTGCAACCTGGCCTATATTTGCGCCCAGGGGGGTATGCCACCCTGATGATTGACGCCGACCTGCGCCGTTCCAGGCTTCACCGGTATTATGAGCTGGATAATGAGGTAGGGCTGACTTCCTACCTGCTGGAAGATTATCCTCTGGAGGAAGTCATTTTTCAGACGCCCATTGAAAACCTGTACGTCATGCCCGCGGGGCCTACTCCCTTTGACCCTTCAGGCGCCTTGAATTCCCGCAAGTTTAATGAATTGCTGCAGGAAGTGAAGCAACGTTTTGACATTGTGCTGGTGGATTCCCCGCCCATTCTGGGGGTCAGTGACTCCGCCGTCATTGTAAGCGAGGTGGATATGACTCTTATGGTTGTCCAGCCCCCCGCAAGCTGCCGCTGAAAGCCCTGTTGAGGCAGAAGCAGGTAATTGAGTCCGTGGGCGGTAATCTGGCCGGTGTGGTGATGAATAATGTGGACATTACGTCCGATCACCAGTATCAGTATTACACAACTTACTATTCCTACTATTCTGCGGATGGCTCTTCCTCCGGCGAGAATGCGGATGCCTCCTCCATGAAGAAGGTGGAACGTTCTGGAAAGGCCAAGGAGCTGGCAGCCACCCAGTCCCATGATAGTGAAGATTTGTATTAACCCATGGCTCCATGAAAAAATATATTTGTTCCATCCTTTGTCTTATGCTGGGCCCGGCGGGGCTGGGCTCCGCCCAGTCTCCGGATGCCGTGCCGCCCCAGGGCACCATTGAAATCCAGGTGCGCGGCATTCCCTCCGACGACGCTACCGCTATTTCCGGGCAGTATCTGTTGGACGGGAACGGTACGATACGCATGCCCCAGCTCCCTCCGGGGCAGGATGTACTGCGCGTGGTAGGCAAAACGGCCCGCCAGATTGAAGACATGCTGATGGCCGCCTACAAGAAGGCGGAGCTGTACACGGCCCCTACGTTTCTGGTGAAGGTGCAGAGTTCGGATGCGCGGCTGACGGAACACATCGTTCTGGTAAGCGGCGGTGTAGCTATGAAGAAGAATGTTTTGTGGCGGCGCGGCATGACGCTTCTGGAGGCGATTGTGGGCGCCGGCGACATCACGGACTGGGGATCCCGCTACGTGCAGGTGACGCGCGGTGGAAAAACCGTGACGTATGATTATTTTTCCATTAAAGACAGGGCGATTCCCATCCAGCCCAATGACCGCATTTTCGTTCCTCAGCGCGGGATTTTTGAAGGGCGCCCGCCAAAACTTCTTCCCTGAGGCATTTTTCCCATACCCGGCTTTCCGCAAGGAAGCCGGGTTTTTTATTGGGCCGGTTTTCATGATGGGGGAAATATCGGAAAAAACGCGGATGGGGAAACGGGGGGCGGAGTGAAGGGGCGTGTCGTCAGCGGTTGGTGAAACCGGGGGGCTTCTCATGATCCCTTCTTCAGGCTTCTTGCCGGAAATGAATGTTTTCGGGGAAGCCGTATGGTGGAATCGCGCAGGGAAAGAAGTTGTCTTTTGAAAGTTTGCGGCATCGGAAAGGAACGCCTGGAAAAAGGGGGGAAATTTGTTTCCAGCCCCTCTTGTTTATGGGAATGGAAGGCTTGAGATCCGGAAAAGATTAAGGGGGATAAGTTTCCCGATGGGCGCGTAGGCCCTTTTCACATTATTGGCCGGCATGGTCTCCGGGCATATATTGCGGAGAAATGAGTTTAGTATGAATGTAAAAAACAGAAAAACAAAGAAAAATGTTGAACATTCTTAAACTCAATGCATTTTTGGAATCTCCAAAATATGTTAGAGTTTCGTGCGGAACGGCTGCATGAGGCTTCGTAAATCCAATGTGAAAACCCGTTAATCATGATATACCGTTTTAAGAAAACATTCATCGGCGTGGGAGGGCGTGAATATATCAGCAACCCCAAATTGAGTTTCCCTGAACATGTCAAAATCCGCCGCCGCGGAACGAATCCCAGGTCCGGCCAGCCTTACACGGAGGCGGGTAGCGCATTTGTGGAGACATCCGCCGTCGCGGCACGGCTCTGCTGCAGTGCTTCCGCCGCGCGCCAGTATCTGCACCGCCACGGTGTCCGTTTCCGGGTGGTCCGCAAGGGTACGGGCCCCCCTGGCCCTGTACTGGCGGCGGCTGGATGTGGAGCGGGTTCTTGCTGGAAGGGAGCCCGTGCGCCGCCGCGTGCCTCCGTGTTATATGGATATGGCCGGGGCTGTCAGCATGCTGGGAGTAGTGCGCAGCTATGTTTACAGGCTGGTGAAAAAAGGGCTGCTGCGTGAATACAGGTGCAGGATGAAAACAGCCCGTGGACTGCGCGTGCGCTGCTTTTACCACCGGGAGGATCTGGAACATGTCAGGCTGCACGTGCTCCAGAAAAGATGACGGAAGCGGTTCCGGAGGATGCGTTTTTGGCTTGCGCGCGGGCCGGATTGTGTCACGTTAAGGGTATGATAGCTTTTCTGCGCGGCACGGTGGCGGAATCATATCCCCAGCGGTTGATCCTGGATGTTCATGGGGTGGGGTATGAAGTGATTGTGCCCCTGTCCACGTTTGACAGGCTGAATCCCCTTCCCGGCAGAGAGCTGACGCTGAAAACCTACCTGCATGTCCGGGAGAACATGCAGGTGCTGTACGGTTTTGCCACGGATGCGGAAAGGGATATTTTCCTGCTGCTGATTGAACGTGTTTCCGGAATCGGCCCGGCAACGGCGATTGCCATTTTGGGTTCCCTGTCCGTGGAGCAGTTCAAGCAGGCGGTTGTGGGCGGAGATGTTTCCGGCATTGCTCGGGCCAAGGGGGTGGGCAAGAAGACGGCGGAACGCATCGTCCTGGAACTGAAGGATAAAGTGGGCCTGGCCGCCACGTGGGAAGCCCAGGCCCAGGGCGCTACTTCCCAGGCCGCCGGGGACGCGGAATTGGCGCTGATTGCGCTCGGGTTCAAGCAGGTGGAATCCCGCAAGGCGATAGCCGCCCATCTGAAGGACCATCCGGATGCAGACGTGGACGAGCTGATACGCGCCGCTTTGCGTTCCATGAATTGAAGGAGCTTCCGGAGGAAGGAAGGTGTTTTTGCAAGTTTTTGATTTTCATGAGGGAACATGTCCGCTTGGCGGAGTGTTCCCTGTTTGCGGAAGCTGGGGGAACATACTGCCATGATGGGGGAACAATAGTGTTGACGGCTGGTTGAAACGTTTTTAAACTTGCAGCGTCCATGGTACTTGAATAAGTCCGGGACTAGTAATTAATCAAATCTGAAGCCCTCAATCTTATGGCCAAATACGCTATTAACGGTTTTGGACGCATTGGTCGCAACGTACTGCGCGCCATGTCCAAGGAAGAACGCAACAAGGTTGTTGCCATCAATGACCTGACTCCTATCGAAACGATCGCCCACCTGCTCAAGTATGACTCCACGCAGGGCAAGTTTGACGGTGAAATTTCCATCGAGGGTGATTATCTGGTCGTTGACGGTCACAAGATCCTCATCACCGTGGAACGTGATCCCGCCAACCTTCCCTGGAAGGATCTGGGCGTGGACGTCGTTCTGGAATCCACCGGCCTGTTCACCAAGCGCGACGCCGCCAAGAAGCACCTTGACGCCGGCGCCAAGAAGGTTCTTATTTCCGCTCCCTCCCCGGATCCGGACCTGACTTTCGTTCTGGGCATCAACGACAGCGAATACGATCCTGCCAAGCACGATATCGTTTCCAACGCTTCCTGCACCACCAACTGCCTTGCTCCGATGGTGAAGGTGCTGGACGACAAGTTCGGCGTTGAAAAGGGCATGATGAGCACGATTCACTCCTACACGAACGATCAGCGCATTCTGGACCTTCCGCACAAGGATCCCCGCCGTGCCCGCGCCGCCGCGATCAACATCATTCCGACGACCACCGGCGCCGCCAAGGCCATTGGTGAAGTAATGCCGAACCTGAAGGGTTCCCTGAACGGCGCTTCCTTCCGCGTTCCGACTCCGACCGGTTCCCTAACCGACTTTGTGGCCGTGCTCAAGAAGGATGTGACCGTGGAAGAAGTAAACGCCGCCATGAAGGAAGCCGCTGAAGGCCCGCTGAAGGGCATTCTGGCTTACTCCGAAGAAGCGCTCGTTCTTCAGGACATCGTTTCCGACCCCCACTCCTGCATCTTTGACTCCGGCTTCACGTATGTGGTCGGCGGCAACCTGGTGAAGGTCTGCGGCTGGTACGACAACGAATGGGGTTACTCCAACCGCGCCGCCCAGGCCATGAAGAAGCTGGGCGACAGCCTGGGCTGCGGATGCTCCTGCGGCAAGTAAGTTCTTTCGGACAACGCTTGCTCTTCAGTTGCACGACAAGTCTTGCCGTCCGCCTGTTTCAATTTTCCGGCTTTCCTGGCCGGTTTTGCCGGGCGGGCGGGGATTTATCCGGGAGGGCAGAAATGCCCTCCCTTTTTATTCATTGAACCAAACAATATAAACCGATATGGCTAAACTTACTGTTCGCGACCTTGACGCCAAGGGAAAGGAAGTCCTCATGCGCGTGGATTTCAACGTCCCTCTCAAGGATGGGGAAATTACCAATGACGCCCGCATTGTGGCTGCTCTCCCCACCATCAAGTTCCTGCTGGACCAGGGCGCACGCCTCGTCCTTACCTCTCATCTGGGCCGTCCCAAAAACGAACCCGATCCCGCTTTTTCCCTGAAGCCCGTTGCCGCCCGCCTTTCCGAATTGCTCGGCAAGGACGTGAAATCGTTTCCGCCGCCATTGGCCCGGAAGCGGAAGCCGCCCGCGCCGCCATGAAGGACGGTGATGTGGTTCTGCTGGAAAATGTCCGTTTTTATCCTGGTGAAAAGAAGAACGAGCCGGAGTTCGCCAAGTCCCTGCTGGGCAATGCCACGCTGTTCGTGAACGACGCATTCGGCACGGCCCACCGTGCTCACGCTTCCACGGAAGGCGTGACGCATTTTGCGGAAAAGAGCGCCATGGGCTTCCTGATTGAACGTGAACTGGAATACCTGGAAGGCAAGCTGGAAAACCCGGAAAAACCCTTTGTGGTGATTATGGGCGGCGCCAAGGTGTCCGACAAGATTGAAGTGCTTTCCAAACTGATGAAGAAGGCTGATACGTTCCTGATTGGCGGCGCCATGGCCAATACGTTTCTGGCGGCTGAAGGGTATGACCTGGGCGCTTCCAAGATTGAAGGGGACAAGCTGGATCTGGCCCGGGAAATTCTGGCGGCGGCCAAGGCCAAGGGCGTGAAATTCCTGCTTCCTGCAGATGTGCGCGTAGCCATGAATTTTGAAGACGGTGCCGAAACCTTCTGCACGGCTCCTTTCGCTGAAGGCGGCAAGGTGCCGGAAGGCGGCATGGCCATCGACATCGGCGACAAAGCCATTGAAGAGTTCTCCGCCATCATCAAGGATGCCAAGACCGTTCTGTGGAACGGCCCGATGGGCGTATTTGAAATGGACTGCTTCGCCAAGGGAACCAAGGAAGTCGCGGAAGCCGGCGGATTCCTCCGCCATTTCCATTGTAGGCGGCGGTGATTCCGTGACGGCAGCCAAGAAATTCAAGCTGCAGGATAAGCTTTCCTTCTGTTCCACGGGCGGCGGCGCTTCCCTGGAACTGCTGGAAGGCAAGGTTCTTCCCGGTGTGGGGGCCTTGACCGACAAGTGCTGCTGCGGCAAGTAACCGTTCATGGCCGGGCGGATTGTTTTCGCCTGGCGTTCAGAATGGGCTTTTTCATTCCCCGCACCCGTTTTCGGGTGCGGGATTTTTGATTTGCCGGCTTCCGTTGAAAAAGCGCGGGAGTTTTGCGATTCCGGCTTTTTGAATAAGGTGGGAATCCATGCTCATGCCGTCTTTCCATTCCGGAAAGGAAGGCAGTCTTTTTTTGGGCTTGCTCTTAATATGCTCCCCGGTAGTCTGAGCATGATGAAACTGCTGCATTGTTTTCTGGCTGTCCTTTGGTGGTGTTCTCCTGTACCGGCTGCGGATATTCCCGATGCGGAGAAGGCGGAATATGGCGGGTATCCCGGGCGGTACATCCTTCTTGATTCTCCTCAACCCGACCGGCAGAGCCTGTCCACTCCCGTAGCTGCCTATGTCCATGACAATGGGATGGAAGTAGCTCTCATTGGTGCTGTTCATGTGGCGGAACCGGAATATTACGACCGGCTGAATAAGCTGTTCCGCAGGTACGATGTGCTGCTTTTTGAAATGATTGGCGGAGAGGGCCTCCGGCGGGAAGAGGAATTGCGCCGCAAGATAGACCGCAGCAAGCCGCTGGGGGGGCTGACTCTGGAAGAGGCGCGGGAATGGAACCGGATAGTGGAATGGAGGAAGAAATGCGGGCAGGAGGAAAAGTCTTTTTTAATGGGGCTGCTGGGGGGCGCCTACAAGGAGTTGAGCAATATGCTGGGACTCCAGACCCAGCATCAGGGCATTGATTATTCCGCAGCCCATTTCGTCCATGCGGACATGACGCTGGATGAATTCCGCGAGGCGCAGGCCAGAAAGGGTGAAAGCATTGCCGGCCTGATGCTTAAATCCGTCTTGTCCTCCCTGGTTGAGAAAACCGGAACGAACCGGGCCGGTGAATTTGGATTGATGGCGGATTTCCTGGCCGGCAATAAAACGGGGTTGAAGAATAAGCTGATGGGCATGATGGCCAATGCTCCTAATGGTCTGGAGAATACCGTGATTCTGGAAGGCCGGAACGCCAAGTGCATGGAAGTGTTTGACCGTTGGAGCGGCAAGGGCGTGCGCAGGATAGGCGTCTTTTACGGAGCGGCGCATCTTCCCGGCCTGCACGGCGCTCTTTTGGAACGCGGCTACCGTCTTCGGGAGGTGCGCTGGCTTCCGGCGTGGAGCACCAGGGAGCAGGGTGCGGACGGGCAGCGCGGGGAGGGTTGAGTTTTGTTACTTTTTCCCCGGTTTTTCCAGGACGGGCGGTGTAGCGGCGGATGAACATGGTTTTCCGCCGCTCCGCCTTTGAAGAGGGAAGAAGAGGGGGGGCTTTTTCCCTGCCTGGGGCAGGATGCCGTTCTTTAGGGGGCAGGATGCCGCGTTCCGGAGGGAACCATGCGGACGATACCTCCGCCTTTGATGCGCATGGTGAAGGAAAGGGCATTTCCGGAAGTGACTTTCCGGGTTTCCACGCTCCATCCGTCATTTTTTTCCGCCAGATCCCGGAGAATGGTGGCCTGGTATGCCGTGTTTTTGTCCAGGAAATTCAAAGGAATGGAAACGGTGCGTTCCCTGCCGTCTCCGTTCATCAGAGCAATGTACCACTGGTTTCCTGACCGCCGGGCGAAGGCAGCGCATTCCCCAATGGCAGACGGCGGAAGGACGATGGTTTCCTCCCATACGGAAGGGATGTTCCGGACAACTTCCCGTTCAGGGGAATCCTTCGGGAAAGCAGCTTCCATGTCCGCAGGGTTGGAGACCCAGTGAAGCATGGAGGACGTGTAAATGATATTGGCAGCCATTTGGAGGGTCCAGGAAGAGCCGCGCAGCTTGGGGCCGTGGCCAAAGTAGCCTCCCGTGAAATCGGCGTGGCCGGATATCAGGCGGGTGAAAGGCAGCGCGCAGTAGTGCTGCCCGCCAATGGCGGCCCAGATGTTCTGTTCTCCGCCGTAAATGCCTTCCCGGCTCATTTCGTGCGGCCAGGAACGTTCCTCCCCCGTGGGGGTATTGGCTCCGTGGAAGTTGACCATAAGCTTGTTTTTCGCCAGATTTTCCGCTACGGCGTCGTAGAAGGCCAAGCGTTCCTGAGAGGCGGAGTCCATAAAGTCTATCTTGATTCCCCTGATTCCCGTTTTGGAGAGTGAGCCGAAAAAGCTGCGCATATTTTCCCAGTCATTGGCGGGGTTGTTGACGTCTGACCATCGCACCCATACCCAGATGCCTACATTTTTGCCAGCGGCGTAGCTGGCCAGTTTGGGCCAGCTTGCCCATGCTTTCTGGTAGGGATGGCCCCCATTTTTTCCACCCTTCGTCAACGAGGTGATATTCCCATCCGAATTCGGCAGTCATATCGACAAAGGCATATTGGTCGTTTTCCAGGACATTCCCGCGGTCCCACCAGGTCCAGGTGGAACGGCCCGGCTTGATCCAGGGGCTTTGGAACCTTCCGGAAAAAGATTCCTGTCCGGTTCCGGAGCCAGGGAAGGGATGACGTCGTCCCGACCAGGAAACGGGGAACCCCTCTTTATGACCGGGTTTTACTTTGAACCTGTATGCCCCGGAATCCTCGACCGCGTCTATTAAAACTATGACCAAAGCAAAGCAACTCATCCTTCCTATTTCCTACCCGGACAGCGGACGCTGGTATGCTCCCGTCCGGAAAATCAAAATCGACGAACGGACGTACGCCCTAAGGATGGGGGAACCTGTCCAGCTGGGTACCGTCAAAGAGATTGAAAAAGAATTCCGGGTGGGCCGCCGCGTGCTGGCCCGCCTGGCGGACATTGGCGTCATTGAGCGGGTGCGCCCGTCTCCTTTCAATCTATGTACTACTTTGCGGACATTGCCGCATTCCTTGAGTGGACGCGGACGGCCCCGGCGTTCTGGTCCTCCGTCCGCCGGGAGGCTTATCTGAACGGACCTTCTCCGCAAGATGCCTCCCTCCGGTTGTAATCTAACATTTTTTATCCTGGCCGCGGCGTGAAAGCCGCGGCCTGTTTTGTGCCATCATGCGAGCATGTTTTCACGTTCCCCTTTCCTGTGCGGCGACTCCCTTTCCCTGATGGAGTGCATGGACAACGATTGTTATCACGCCGTCGTTACGGACCCGCCGTACGCTTCCGGCGGCCTGACGACGGCGGAACGCAAGGCTTCCCCGCCCGGAAATACCTGTCTTCCTCAAGGTATCTTTCTTTTTTGATAACGACACCAGGGACCAGAGCACCCATTTTTTGTGGTCCGTCATGTGGATGCAGGAGGCAATAAGGATCACCCGGCACGGCGGCTGGCTGATGGTCTTTTCCGACTGGAGGCAGCTTCCTTTGACCTCGGACGCCTTGCAGGTGGCCGGGTGGACATGGCGCGCCGTCGTCACCTGGGACAAGACGGAGGCTTGCCGCCCACACCAGGGCATGTTCCGCAACCAATCGGAGTTTATCCTCATTGCCACGCGCGGCAGCATCGGCAAGGAGCAGGACCGCCCGCGCGTGTTTCCGGCTGGCGTTTTCCGGCATTATCTCAAGCCTTCCGACAAGATGCACCTCACAGGCAAGCCTGTTCCGCTCATGCGCCACCTGATGACGGTTCTTCCTCCCGGTTCCCGCGTCCTCGACCCTTTCATGGGGGAGCGGGACGACTCTTGTTGCCGCCCGCGACCTGGGACACGTCGCTCACGGCATCGACCTTTCCCCGGATAATGTTCGCATTGCCGCGGACCTCCTGGGCGTTCCTGTTCCCTGACCGCGGCCAGCCCGCGGAGAGTTCGCCGGGCTTCCGCGAGACACGCGCGGACCACTGGCGGGAGTGTCTCACATGGGACAAATGACCCTTACGATTTTTTCAAAATTGACCCTTACGGGCATTTATGGGCGTAACTTCTGCCTCGCCCCTTCCATTTTCCCCTGAAACGTACGTATTTTCAACCGTTTTCAAGCTTCTTCAAGCGAATTCAACCCTTTTCAAGCATTTATGGTTGGTCACAATGCTGGGCATTTTGTATTCCCAGGGGTGGGGGGTGGATTATTCCGCAGAGGTGGTCATGAGGCTGTCCAAACTGTTGGCCGGTTCCGGTTATGATTTGTCGTGGCTCACTTTGTCCGCCCCCATTTTAGCCCATTGGGAGCTTCTGGGTCAGCAGGAGGGAACTTATACGCGGATGTGCTGTTCCATTCCGGACAGGAAGATGAACCAATTTTCAGGCGTGCGTCTGGTGCGGACTTCCAAAGAGGGGGGAAGTCTCTTTATTGACAAGGTGATCCTGCTCAGGGATGGGCAGGAAGTTATGTCCCGTTCTTTCCGTTCGGCTCTTACCCAGGAATCCTGTTCTGGAGGTGTCCATGAATATGGATGATTACGCAGAGAATGTAGAGAATTTCGAGTGGTCAATAGAAGTGATCATGGCTCCGGCCAACACATTCGGCATCATGGAAATGATGCGGAAAAAGGAGCTTTCCAACGGTAAAGAGAAGCAGATTTGATGGAAAGCTGCCGGAGCGGTCTGGTGGATACGCGGTTTCGTATTCCTGCCGCAACCCCGTTCCCGGCATGGAAAGGGGCAAGAACTGTTTTCCCATGGGTGAATTCAGCCACGGGATGACCGCAGCGGATTTAAATGTTTTGCAGCATGTCCAGCGTTTCCCGGAGTTTGTCCGCGGGAGCGGCGCTTGCCAGCCGCGGGGAATTTGTTGGACAACAGGATAAAATCCCCGTTTCTGGTGAGCATCAGGCGCTGCCCGCTGATTTCCACCATGGAGATGTTGGCATGGGATGCCAGGATTTTGATTTTGTGGGAGTCCAGCAGGTGGCGCACCGTTTCCGGCGCGGGGCCGAAGCGGTCTTCCCAGGCGCGGAGCAGATTGTCCGCTTCCTTAAGGGTCCGGACGGTGGCCAGATCCTTGTAGGCGGAGATGCGCAGGGCCGCGTCACTAATGTATTCCCTGGGAAGGAAGGCTCCCAGATAGTCCTTGCGGGATTTTGCGGCGAACTGCGTTTCGCTGTTAATGATAAAGTCCGTTCTTAGAGCCGCATCCGGACGGGGGGCCGTGCGTTTGCCCTGCATCTGGGCGATGGATTGCTGGAGAAGCTGGCAATACAGGTCAAAGCCTATGGCGGCGATGTGGCCGCTCTGCTGGGTTCCCAGCAGGTTGCCCGCACCGCGTATTTCCAGGTCCCTCATGGCAATTTTGAAGCCGGAACCCAGTTCCGTATACTGTTTGATGGCGGAGACGCGTTTGCGGGCGTCTCCCGTGGTGGCGGCGGATCTGGGGGAGCATGAGGTAGGCGTAGGCCCGGTGGCCCGCACGGCCCACGCGGCCGCGGAGCTGGTAAAGGTCCGCCAGTCCGAAGCGGTCCGCGCGGTCAATGATGATGGTGTTGGCGTTCGGAATGTCGATGCCGGATTCGATGATGGTGGTGGCCAGCAGGATGTCCGCTTTCCCCTGCACGAAGGTGCGCATGACCTTTTCCAGTTCTTCTTTAGGCATTTGGCCGTGGCCGATGACGATGCGGGCCTTGGGCACCAGGGCCTGGATGCGGTCCCGGAACAGTTCGATGGTTTTCACGCGGTTGTGCAGCAGGAAAATCTGTCCTCCGCGCTCCAGCTCGCGTTCCATGGCCTTTTTTCATGATGCGTTCGTCGTAAGGGCACACGCTTGTCTGGACGGGCTGCCGGTTGACGGGCGGGGTTTCAATGGAGCTCATGTCACGTGCTCCCATCAGGGCAATGTACAGGGTGCGGGGAATGGGCGTGGCGGACAGCGTCAGCACGTCAATTCCCTTTGAAGCGTTCCTTGAATTTTTTTCCTTGTGCCTGACGCCGAAGCGCTGTTCCTCGTCAATGACTACCAGGCCCAGATTTTTCATGGATACGTCATCGGAAATGAGCCGGTGCGTGCCTATGACGATGTCCACAGCTCCCGTTCTGAGCCCTTCCAGCGTGGAGCGGATGTCCGCCGCGCTGCTGAAGCGGCTGAGCATTTCAATACGTACGGGGTATTCGCTCATGCGTTCCTTGAACGTGCGGAAATGCTGTTCCGCCAATACGGTGGTGGGGACCAGCACGGCCGCCTGGCGGCCTCCCGTCACGCATTTGAAGGCGGCGCGGATGGCAACTTCCGTTTTTCCGAAGCCCACGTCTCCGCAGATCAGGCGGTCCATGGGGCGGGTGGATTCCATGTCCGCTTTCGTCTGGGCGATGGCGCGGAGCTGGTCCTGGGTTTCCCGGAAGGGAAAGGAGCTTTCAAATTCCCCCACATCCATTTGCTGTCCGGGGGTGGCTGTAGCCTTTTTCCTGTCTGGCGTTCCGCCTGGACGTTGAGGAGCTGGGCGGCGTAATCCGCCACGGATCGTTCTGCGGATTTTTTGGCGCGCTGCCATTTGGAGTCCCCCAGTTTGTTGAGTTCCGGCGTTTTGCTTCCCAGGCCTATGTATCGTGAAACCAGGTGAGCCTGGCTGAGGGGGACGTGCAGGATCGTGTTGTCCCGGTAGAGGATGTTCATTTCCTCGTCTCCGGAGTCAGGGGAGGCGGAAATGTTGATGAATTTGCCGATGCCGTAGCTGGTATGCACCACCAGATCACCGGGATTGACGTCTTTCAGGGATGCCTGCGCGCGTGCCTTGCGCGCCTTGTCTTCCGGCTGGCGCGGCGGCGCGCCGTAGCGGACTGGTACCTGCCGAACAGTTCCGAGGAAGAGGGCCGGCCGTTTTCGCTTCCGGGATGCTGAACCCTGCCGGAAGTTCTCCGCGAAGAGGGGTGATGGACAGCAGAGCGGGCGTTCCGGCGCAGATGTCCCGGAAGCGTTCTTCCTCCCCTTCATTGGGGAAGAACATGCTGACATTCCATTTCCGGTCCAGCCATTCCCGGATTTGGCGTTCCGCCAGTTCACGGCGCATTTCCTGCATCACGAAGTCCCCCGCCTCAAAGCTGCCCAGGGGATTGTCATGGATGGCAAGGGAGAAGTCTTCTTCCCCCGCCGCATTTTCCGGGGGAGAGGTGAGGATGCATACGTTCCCCCGTTCCTTGCAGAAAGGGGCGGTAATAACCAGGTCGCCCGGTTTGATCCAGTCCCGCAGGGTTTCCGCGCCCTCGGCTTCCGTCAGTATGAGGTTGACGTGTTCCGCCTTGCGGAAGGAAATCTGGGAATCCACATCAAATTCCCGGATGGATTCAATTTCGTCGTCAAAAAACTCCAGGCGCACGGGGTGGGAGGACTGGAGAGGAAAGACATCCAGGATGCCGCCGCGTCGGGACCATTGCCCGCGGGAAATGACCTGTGGAACACCTTCAAATCCCGCTTCCCCAAACTGCCGTATCAAGTCGTCCGGTGCGTGCGTCTCCCCCGTTTTCAGGGTGATCCCCTGGTTTTGCATGCCGTCGGGGGGACGGAACCTCATCGTTCAGGCTGCCTTCCGTTAAAATGATGGTTTGCCCGCCCGTGCGGCTGGAAGAGATGCGGTGAAGGATATTCAGACGTTCCGCGGCGAGCTCCGGGTCCCCCATTTCCTCCCCCAGGGCCACCTCTTTTTCCGGAATGAAGAGGAGGTGGCGCACTCCCCAGGTTTCCAGTTGGGCTGCAAGGGCTTCCTGAGCCCGCAAATGGGGCGCGACCACCCAGGCCCGTGCGGTATCCGGAAGGGTTCTGATACACAGGGCCGCTACAAACGGCACCCCGGGCAGGGAAGTATGGTCGAAAACCGCCTGTTCCTCTGTGCCCAGTTTTGCCAGTTCCCGGTGAAAGGGGGCGGTACGGGCTACCCTGTCCATCAGGGCGGATATGGAAGCTTCTTCTGCCATGTGTGCCGCCTTTCCCTCCCGTGTCAACGGTTTTTCAGGGCACAAACCGCCCTTCGTTTTCCGTCGGGGGACTGTTTCCACGGCACGCCGCGGCATAGTTCAGGAAGAGGAACGGAAGCGGATTTTAACGCCGGCCTTGCGCCATTTCTGTTCAATTTCTTTGGCCAGTTCTTCATAGCTCCGTCCGTCAAGGAGGAGTTTCTGAGCTTCCTTTTCACTGGTTCCGGATTGAATGGCTTTCATGTAATTCTTGATGCGCCGGGCATCGCCCTTGCCGTCCATGTGGTAAAAATAGTAGGCCATCAGGGCGGCCAGGCCGTAGTTCAGGTTGGCGTTTTCTCCCGTGAACTCATGTATTCCGCGGAGCCTTCACAAAACCAGCTGGCCTGCTTAGCCTGCGAAGACATGAGCTGGTGCGTCAGTTCATGGATGAGTGTGGAAGCGTCCTTGTCACGGTCAATGACGTATGTGCTTCCCATGGTTTTGACTCCCAGGGAATCGAACGGAACCAGAATTCTTCCGCGGTCCCCGTTGTCCCCAGGAAGATGCCCGCCGTGCCTTCGCGTCCGCCGTTTTCCAGATAGGTGCTGAATTTTTCGGTAGGCGGGGAATTCGCGGAATCGTCATGGGCAGGGGGAGTTTCCTATAGGAAGGGTTTTGTTGTTGGCCAAGTGGGTGGCCTCAAAGAGGAGGCCCAGGCGCTTGATCATGCCGGTGCCCAGCTTGGCGTCGCAGATAAAGCGGAAATGGGGTGTTTCATAAATATATTCTCCCGGTTCCTCCTTGATGGTTTCCACCTTGAAATTGTCCGGGCATTTGACGCTCCTGGGCCACGGCAGGTGGTAATTGTCCGCCGTATTGGAGGGGGAGTGCCCCACCTTTTTCCTGTTCCGCGATGAAATCCCTGTCTTCCCGGGAGAGCTGGGAGAGGGGAATGGAGACGGTTTGGCCGCCGGAACGTTCAGCACGGCTTTCTGGCCGTCCAGCCTGATGAATTCTGCTTCCAGTTTTTCCCTTGGAGGTTGGTCCAGGTGCGCCCCTGTGCAAGGGGGGGTAAGGAAAAGGGCGAACAGAGTTCCCGCCGCCAGGCAGAGGCGTGCGGGCTTTTTCATCAGGGGTAAGACGGGAGGCATGAACATAATTGCGTTTAATGTTTGGGACGCGGCAGCATCAGGAGCAGCAGCCCGCAGAACAGCATCAGGCATCCTGCCGCCGCCAGGGTGGTGGTCAGCGGAACGCCCTGATCCTTGAACCATCCCCCAAAGAAGGAGATGAGGGGCGCCCACGCCGGCGGATGTGAGGTTGAGGAGGCCATAGCCGGTTGCGGAATAACGCTCGTCGATATGGGAGCGTAGCACAGGCATGAGGGTGGCGTCCAGTGATCCCTGCGCCAGCCCCTGCGTGGCGACCAGACCCAGCATGAGCACGAGCGGGACGGTGATGTCCCAGCCGAAGATGCCGGGCAGCAGCGCCAGAACCACCAATGGGCCGGATATGGTGAAGGTGATGCCCGGCACCAGGGCGCGGGCGCGGGCGTTGCGCCTGTACCACATGTCCGCCAGGATGGCGCCTCCCAGCACGGCGACGTATTTGGCTACGGAGCTCCACAGGGTGGCGGCGGGGCCCGCTTCCGCGGAGGAGAGCTGGTATTTGTCCTGAAGCAGGGTGGGATACCAGGTGAGAAGGAACCAGTTTCCGGCTCCGGCAAAGGCCACTACGGCCAGTAGCATCCACATGGGGCGTCCGCTCAGAAGGCTGGAAAGGACGGCTCCGGTGGAAAGTTTGGAAGAGGGTTCCTTGATGGCCTGTTCGTCATTGTCCACATTGAGCAGCACCGTTTTTTTCTCCGGTACGGACGGTTTTTTTGCCTGGGCCGTATCCGCCGGGGCTTTGGACGGATCTTTCAGGAACAGGATGAGGATGACGGCGTACGCCACGCCGATGAGGCCGAACAGGGCGAATGTCATGCGCCATCCCGTCCATGAAGCCATGGTGGCACCGAAACCGGCGACGGCCATGCCTACATAGATGCCGCTCATGTGCAGGCCCGTAGCGATGGAGCGCGTGCTGCCGCGGTGGTAGTCCGTAATCAGGGCCAGGGCGGCGGGGATGTAGAATGCCTCGCTGATGCCCATTGCTCCGCGCGCAATGAGCAGGGAAGTGTAATCTTCCGCATGGCCGGTCCACCATGTGACCACGGACCAGACGACGAGAGAGCAGAGGATCATCAGCCGGCGGCTGTAGCGGTCCGCCAGAAAGCCGCCCACCGGGCTGAGCAGGGCGTAAATCAGCAGGAAAACGGAGGTGACCATGCAGGCAACATTTTTTAACGCCGTTGCGCACGGCGGAGACGATGATGATCGCCAGGACGATGATGGTCAGAATGAGAACGGCGTAATCAACCGTGCTCATTTCAAAGTGGTAACCTGCGGAGCGTGGTGACAGTTCCCTCCGCGAGGTTCAGCAGGTAAACGTCTTTCCGGTGCCCTTCTTTGCCGCAGCCTCCGATGCACAGCAGGCCTTCCCTGATGCCGGCGGAGGCGCCCGTATGCATAAGGCGCGGGCAATGTGCCGGCCTCTTTCCATTCGTTTTCCCCGGAGAGAGCGTAAAGATACGGTCCGTCCACGTTTTGGCTCCCCTTCAAGCATGGGCTTTTCCGGGAAATTGGTACCTCCTGCACAAATCATTATTTCTCCGC